>Ga0272443_10000906_pt1 | contig 48607 bp, 34 predicted proteins | sample SSMAcet12_FD_193581 | JGI IMG/M metagenome (GOLD analysis project Ga0272443, IMG submission 193581) | Marine sediment archaeal communities from Little Sippewissett salt marsh, Falmouth, MA, United States - SSM-Acet-12 | ecosystem: Environmental > Aquatic > Marine > Wetlands > Sediment ...
CCATTGTCAGCAAAATCATCGGCTATCCAGTCACTAACCCCGGAATTTGGATATGCTCCGCCCGGGCCGTCCAAAAATGTTCTCTCTGGAACCCATGCTACCCTCGGTGTGAATCCATAGCGAAATGTTACCATATCATTTTCGATAGAGACCGACCAATTATTCATCTCATCGGATACGAAAGGCATTATATGTTGTGCATATGCGCTGGAATTGACCTCGATCCAGCCTCCGGTTACACCATTTGAAATCCATGTATTAAAATCCGGATCGTACCACGCCGCAGCACTTTGTAATGTACCGCTTATATGGAAATTGCCGGGAATTGTGGATGTTTGATGTGCTTCGAGAACCTCATCGAAACCGCTGGCGTCGCCGCTGTAACCGTCGTCCCATCTGCCTCTAAAGACATCGGTATATGACAACGATTGATTGCCGTGATGCATGAAAGCGCAGTTCGCTTCAGTTGTGATTGTCCTTTCGTCGAAATAGGCGTAGTCCGCGGGGTCTGATCCAATATAAGATTTCAATTCTATTGCGGGGCACGCCGCGAACTCGATTTCATAGAGTTCGCCCGGTTCGATCGAAAACTCGATCGTGCCGTAACGTGGTGAAAAGAAAACATTTTCGATATCGAGTGGTGTGTTGTCCGGGGTATGGGCTTCGATCGAACCGTCGGGGCCGACATGGATGTCGGCCTGCGCGCCCCCGCGGATGGATATATCCAGCGAGACGCCCAGATTAGTGAAATTATCGCGTTTGGTTCCGATTTCCTGCATTAGCGGCAGACGTACCCGAATTCGGCCATCGTCAAAATAGCAGGATAATATATCAGCCGCTGAATGAAATTCGTTTTGCGCGGATTCCATTTGATCTACACCCATCAATGTTTCACGCGGCCAGGCTGATGGACATTTTTCAGCTAAAGCCAAGCCAATAAAAAGAATGATTAATAACAGGATCGCAATAGATTTCTTCATTATTTTCTCCAAAAAAAACAGCATTTTTCTATATATGGAATTTAATATATCCACATGGTTTTTCAACATCTTTTAAGATATCTAATAACATAATAAGAAAATATATATTTAATGATATAGCAAAGATAATGTTAGCACTCAATTTACCTTCAAATATGGCATGAGGTCCGCATACTATTCTGGTGAAAAATTGGGTGAGTATTTACCCATTTGGTAGGTATTGGCTTCTCTATAATGCAAATATACTTGCAACACAGGTGATATTTTGTATATTTACATAGTTATATGGGAAAGGGTATAAAACGGAGGTTATAGGATAAATGGTATATCATAAAGAGAATAATAACAACGATTCGGGCTCTGGGTCAAAATCCGGACCCAAATATTATATTGTCGAATTTAAGCGCGACAGGATGGATTACTTTATCGACAGAAATCGACTCCCTGTAAAAAGTGGATCCTGGGTTTTGGTTCAGGCGGAAAGAGGACGAGATCTCGGTAGAATAAAATACCAAATCTCTCGAGAGGATATGGAAAATAACCAGCGGAAATACCCGCTGGAGATTCTACATGTAGCCACAGAACAGGAACTTGAAGATCTCCGGGAGAACAGAAAAAAGGAAAAAGAAGCTCTCCGTACATGCAAGGAATTAATTAATTTTCGCGGTTTGGAGATGAAATTGGTTGATGTCGAATTACAATTCGACTCCAACAAAATCACTTTTTATTTCACTGCGGAACATAGAGTCGATTTCAGAGAGTTGGTTAAAGATCTGGCAAGTACATACCGTACACGCATCGAATTACGCCAGATTGGAGTGAGAGACGAAACTAAAAAACTAGGTGGACTTGGTCCATGCGGGTTGCCTCTTTGCTGTGCCACCTGGCTTAAAGAGTTTGCACCCATTTCAACCCAATATGCACGAGACCAAAATCTGGCAGTTAATCCTACAAAACTCTCAGGTTTATGCGGCAGACTATTCTGTTGTCTCGACTATGAGCAAAAATTCTACGAGAATGCCAAGAAGCGTTTTCCAGAGATTGGATCTTCATTCTCTCTGGATGGGAAAAGATGCATGGTTAGGAAAATCGATCCACTTAAAGAGACTATCGAGGTTTCATGTCCAGACGACATGGAAAGAAAGATATTTACTCTCAAAGAATTTCGAGATATTGTTCCTATGAAACACAAACCGTGGTTGGATAAATGGCTTCCACGTATAATAAGGGAAGGGGAGAAAAATGAAAATTAGAAATTGTACAGTATTAATGATACTATTGACAGGCCTTTTATTAGCACAAAAACTCCTGATACCCATGGATTTATCCCAAACCGACCATCTTAAAGCATACGGAGTTGCATATTGGGCACTGGAACAAGGATTTAATGTCGAATGGCTCCTTAATTATGAAGGCGGGAGTTTTATAATACCCGCTGATAAAAATGTTATCGGTAAATGCCGAGTAATGGGAGTTAGCCATGAAACTATCGATGGGGTCACTGCCGCTAAAATTTATTCGGAGATAGAAAACAATAATATGGAAGTTGTATTATTGGAAAAAGCCCCTAAAATCGCGATCTATACTCCAGCCAGTGAAGAACCATGGGACGACGCTGTAACATTAGCCTTAACTTATGCCGAGATTCCCTATGAAACCCTGTGGGATGAGGAAGTTCTCGCTGGTAAATTAAGCGAATACGATTGGCTGCATCTCCATCACGAAGATTTCACCGGACAATTTGGTAAATTCTATGCGAGTTATCGAAATGCACTCTGGTATCAACAAGAGGTTGCCTCGAGCCAGGAAGTTGCCAGAAAATATGGTTTTACAAAAGTTAGCGATTTGAAATATACAGTAGCCACAAAGATTAAACAATATGTAACTGGTGGCGGATTCCTTTTCGCTATGTGTAGTGCCACTGATACATGGGACATAGCTCTCTCTGCTTATAATACCGATATCGTACCACAGCAGTTCGATGGTGATCCTGTTAGCCCAAATGCCCAGGAAGAACTCGATTATAACGAATGCCTAGCCTTCGAAAACTTCTCGGTAATTTTGGATCCCATGGTTTATGAACACTCAAATATCGATGTTAAACCGGAGCGTACCAGCAGAGTGATGGGGGCTGAAGCTAATTATTTCACTCTTTTCGATTTCTCTGCAAAATACGATCCGGTGCCTTCCATGCTGGTTCAGAATCATGTGAATGTGGTTAAAGATTTTCTTGGGCAATGCTCTGCTTATAATGCGGCGACTGTTAAACCATCGGTTGTTGTTCTAGCAACTTTCGAAGATAAACCGGTCGATAAATATTTGCACGGAAATCAGGGAAAAGGCACATGGACTTTTCTGGCCGGGCACGATCCCGAAGATTATATGCATTTTATCGGAGATCCTCCAACGGAGCTGAATTTACACAAAAATAGTCCAGGCTACCGATTGATCCTCAATAATATTCTCTTTCCCGCTGCTCAGAAAAAGGAGCACAAAACGTGAGAAAATCCCATCTAACGGGATATGCCGTTTTAATCCTGATTGTTCTCATCGCGGGATTGAGTTTCTGCGATAATGATATCGACCATGGAGAATTATCGGATTCAGCAGGGATCGAGGTTAGCACGAATGATATTCGTGTCTGTTTCTCTCCAAATAATGGATGTCGAGATTTGATCCTACGTGAATTAGAAAGCGCAGATTCATTGATTGTGCTAGCTATCTATTCTTTCACCAGTTTCGAGTTGGCTCGTGCTTTAGTCGAGGCAAAAGGCCGCGGCGTCGAAGTTAGAGTCGTTACCGACGAAGGACAGAATCAGGGCAAATACAGCAAAACAGAATATCTGGTCGATTCGGATATTCCACTGAGATATCGTAGCGGTGATGGGTGTATGCATCATAAATTTGCGGTGATAGATGATGAGATTACTATTACGGGGAGTTATAACTGGTCGCAATCAGCGGAAGTTCGTAACGACGAAAACCTATTGATAATCGATTCAAAGGATTTAGCAAAACAATATTCAAATGAGTTTTACCAACTCTGGGAGGAATGCCGTTGAAGGATATCGGCCCTAAAGGCACTCCCGCATTTGCATTCAAACCGACACACTGGAGTTTCGGTCCCTTTCTTCTCTGGTTTAGCGGGATCGGTACCCTGTTGATAATTCGAATATTAGTAAGAAATACTCAGGCCTATCAGAATACTATCGGTTTTGTTGTACCTATGTTAAATATGGCCTATATTCTGGGTGCATGTCTTGTTACATATATTTCGGGAGGTAGGCTCAAGGATTTGGGGATCACCAGAAGATACAGTGTTCTGGCTCTGGCCCTTGGATTATTGGTTGGATTTTGTATTATCGGGATGCGAACACTTGACCCGCGTTTTTCGGGCTATATTAGCTTGGATACTGGATTCTTGCCGCTGCTTTCTTCGGTGATAGGAATTGCATTTCATTGTTTTGCAGAGGAAGTATTATTCAGAGGTTATTTCGTGGGAAGATTATCCAGAGATTTTGGATGGATACCCGCGATAATAATTTCAGCCTTGTGTTATGGTCTGGCTCCCTTTGCTCTTATAGGTGCAGATCCCACGGCTATATACCAAGTTCAAGAAATTAGCCGATTTTTTAGTTCGGTTTTCCCTGCTGTTTTCTTGTTGGGATTGTTTTTAGCGCTTGTTTATAGATTTATTGGGAACCTTATCACGCCATGGTTCGGGGTTACTTTATCGGTCTGGACTTATGGTTATATGAAAGGTGGAATGAATATCTCCACTAATTATCCGATTTTTAAATTGATTGGTTTGATAGTTTTGATTATTTTTGGAGTTCTGATAATTAGGAGAATTCAGAAGTTTTATGGAGAAAAACCGGTTTCTATAAAAGAAATCAAAAATATGATAGATTGAATTGATAAGTCTAAAAAATATACATAAAGCTTTCGATGGAATGAGAGTGCTTAACGGTCTGGATCTTGATATTCCAGATAGAGAAACTCTCGTGGTTATGGGAAAATCCGGTTGTGGAAAATCGGTTCTCCTGAAGATAATCCTTCGATTGATATTCCCAGATGAGGGCGGAATATTTATCGATGGAGTGGATACATCGCTCTTCGATGAAAAGCAGATTATGCCGTTTAGAAAGAATATCGGTATGCTCTTTCAGGGAGCAGCTTTGTTCGATTCTATGACAGTATGGGAAAACCTTGCTTTTCCTTTATACGAACACACCGAGATTTCGGCTGAAGAAATCGATGATAAGATAGGCCGCACTCTGGATTTTGTCAGTATGGATGGCACTCAGGCTAAGTTCCCAAGCGAATTATCTGGAGGTATGAAAAAAAGAGTTGCTCTGGCTCGAGCACTCATTCTCACTCCGGATTATGTCTTTTTCGACGAACCTACAACAGGACTCGATCCTGTAACATCAAGGCTTATAAATCAACTTGTGATTAAAACCCGCGAAGAATACGGAGTAACTTCGATTGTTGTAACTCACGATTTAGCATCGGCGGCAACAGTTGGTACAACCTTTGCGTTTCTCCACTCAGGAAAAATTCGTTTTTATGGTAGTTACAAAGAGTTAATATCTTCTGAAGATATAGTATTAAAAGAATTCATTAAGGATGCATCATGGCGAGATCGACAATAAAAACTTCGAGTTCTCAAAAAGCGTCAGTTGGGGGATTAATCGTGGTTGCCATAATTATTCTGGCAGTAGCGATTATTTTAATCGGCGGAGAACAGGGATTTTTATCTCGAAAGTACGATATCAAAGCACGATTTACACGTATCAGCGGTTTACAGACCGGTGCTCCGGTTTGGCTGGCGGGGATGAGAATCGGGCACGTAGCTCAAATCGATTTTGTGAAAGCTGATAACGATACGGTTTATATCGATATTATCATGAAAATCAATGGCGAAGTATCCGATTTAATTCGCAGAGATTCGGAGGCTCGAATTTCTACTTTAGGTTTATTGGGGGATAAATACGTTGGTTTGACACTCGGTTCACCGGATTCATCTGTTATAAAACCCGGCGAATATGTGAGAACCAATAATCCTATCGACATGGAAGAGCTTATTGGACAAGGGGTGGAGACTTTTGAAGATCTTTCTGAAGGCGGTAAATACCTGAAATCTATAGCCGCCAAACTTGATACTGGTCAGGGAACTTTGGGTAAACTGATTAACGATCCGGATACATATTTCGATTTGGCAAAAATTACCGAACATACCGAAAGGATTATTCGTAAAATCGATAACAATGAAGGCACTATCGGTAGGATATTTAATGATCCTCAACTTTACGATAAAACGGTCGATGTGATAAATCGAACCCAAATTCTATTGGATACCCTGCAAAACGCGGAGGGTACAGTAAACAAGTTAATTAAAGATCCCGAATTGTACGACCATCTGAAAGGTTCTCTCCAGCGAGTCGATACACTGGTCAGTAGAATTGAGAGGGGTGAGGGAACTACCGGTAAATTGATATCCGACGATGAACTTTACGATCATCTTCTGAATACGGTTAGTTCGCTGGATTCTCTACTAAACGATATTAAAGAGAATCCCGAGGGCTATTTCAAAGTAAAAATAACTATTTTCTAAATAACAAAGATTCCAAATATTTTTTAGAAAGGAAGAATAATGGTTGATGTAAGACCTTTTAAAGGATTAAGGCCAAAAGCTGAACTCGCAGAGAAGATCGCCAGCCCTCCATACGATGTGCTATCCTCTCTGGAGGCAAGAGAGATTGCAGATAAGAACGAGATGAGTTTTCTGCATGTGGTAAAACCGGAAGTCGATTTACCTCCGGAGACCGATCTCTATTCTGAAGAGGTTTATCAAAAAGGACGCAATAATCTGAATAATTTTAGAAGAAGTGGCTATATGATTCAGGATGCATCACCTAAATATTACTTTTACCGACAGATTATGGGTGACCATTCTCAGGTGGGAATCGTGGCTGCAGCAAGCGTGGACGATTACGATAATGATAAAATCAAAAAGCACGAATTAACCCGTAAGGCCAAAGAAGACGATAGAACAAAGCATGTAAATACTATCGGGGCAAACACAGGCCCGGTGTTTTTGACATATAAACATACCGAAGAGATGGATAATATTACTCGAGAAGTGCTGAAAAAACTAAAGCCGGAAGTCGATTTTACTTCATCGGATGGCGTGCAGCACACGTTGTGGGTTATCGAGGATCCGCAGTTGAACGAACGTATTCGAAATGCATTCTGGAAAATCGATTTGCTTTATGTTGCAGATGGTCATCACAGAAGCGCTAGCGCCAGTCGAGTCAAAGAGATTCGTATGAAAGAAAATCCAAATCACACCGGAGATGAGAGTTATAATTATTTCCTTACGGTGATTTTCCCGGATAATCAAATGAAGATTCTCGACTATAATCGTGTGGTCAAGGATTTAAATGGACTATCCGAAAAAGATTTTCTAAGTAAAATCAAGAAAAATTTTAAGATTGAAAAAATTGGAAAAGAACAATACAAACCGAATTCGCTGCATACATTTGGTATGTATCTGGATGGTGAATGGTACAAGCTTGAAGCAAATACCGATAGCTACGACAGCGCCGATCCAGTGAATAGCCTGGATGTGGCTATTCTTCAGGGAAATCTGCTATCACCATTTCTGGGAATCGGCGATCCAAGAACCGACGATAGAATCGATTTCGTGGGTGGAATTAGAGGATTAGGAGAATTGGAGAAAAGGGTAGAAAGCGGAGATTGGAAAGTCGCCTTTGCTATGCATCCAACAACGATAGAGCAGTTGATGGATATAGCTGATGCGGGCAAAACTATGCCACCCAAATCGACTTGGTTCGAACCAAAACTACGCAGCGGAATGGTAATTCATGTTTTAGATTAGTCTATGGGAAAAGAAAAACCAAAAAGAATACCTCCACCACCGATTGTTCCTGGACCACCGGAGATAAAAAAACCTCCTAAAGTTCCAGAGCAAACTGATCCGGGCAAAGCACCACATGTGCCTGATGCACCGGATATTCCTCCACCACCAAAAGTGCCGGATCCGCTGGAGGATTGACATGAGTGAGGAACAAACCGTATCCATAGCCGAGTTCGAGTTGCGATCGATCGGTGAGATGGTTGCGGAAATCCTTCGCAATGAAGGTATCGAAGCTCATTTGATGGGTACCAGCTTCCTCAATTCAGCGTATTTGATGGAAAGCAAGCTGTTCCAGGATTCAAAATTTTCCTGGAGATTGACAGTTCCGGTCTCTCAAGTCGAAAGAGCAAAGCAAATTCTAGCAGAATTTGAATCCAGTGACGAAGAATAGTCGATAAATGTTTGAATAAAAAGAAAAGGGGCGAATATTCGCCCCTTTTCTTTTCATCTTTGTAAGATCGATTTTAATCGAAATATTCCGCCAGAACTGATATTACTTCAGTGCCGACTCTCTTTTGAGCTTCAGCACTCGAAGCGCCCAGATGTGTAGAGCAACTCACATTTTCGTGTGAAGCTAATTCGATATTATCTGTGGGTTCTTTCTCCCAAACATCTACACCAGCACCAGCCAATTTACCCGAATTTAGAGCGTCAAGAAGGGCTTTTTCATCGACGGTTCCGCCTCGAGCGGCATTGATAAGATAAGCACCATCTTTCATTTTGGCCAATTCATCTTTGCCGATAACATAACCCTTATTAGGAGCTGGAATATGCAAACTAACGAAATCCGATTTGGCGAGAAGTTCGTCCATGGAAGATTTCATCTCAACGAAATCGAGATCGCATTTATCTACAAAAGCGTCGAATGCAATAACATTCATACCGATAGCGTTCGCTTTCTTGGCCGCCGACTGTCCAATTCTGCCAATGCCAATAATTCCAAGCGTCTTTCCGGCGAGCTCAATACCTTTATACTGTTTTTTGAGCCACTCACCCTTGCGCATAGTGATATTCGATTTGTGAAGATTTCTGGCCAGAGCGAACATGTGAGCCATAGCCAATTCCGCTACGGCATCGCTGGAAGCTGATGGAGTATTACGAACATCGATACCCTTGCTTCTAGCATACTCATGATCGATATTATCGATACCAACCCCACCGCGTACAACAACCTTTAAATTTGTACCTGCATCAATTGCAGGTTTTCTAACTTTGGTTGCACTCCGAACAACCACAGCCTCATAAGGCCCGACATTTTCTGCCAGTTCATCCGGTGTTTGACCGATCTTAACATCGGTATCCCAGCGAGATTTGATTTCGTTTAATGCATCATCATCCATTTTGTCGCAAATGAGAATTTTTGCCATTGTAATATCCTCCTGTTTATTTCTTTGTGATTCAATATTTAAGAACCCCGGAAATGATATAAAATCATAACCGGGGTAATATTATTCAGGGTTTTAAAGTAATCCTGAGAATTATATAATCGCTCAAGTTAAACATTAACCAATGCCCAGGATATCGTCGATATCGGCGAGAAGTTCTTTCAAATCATCCTCGTAGATATCGCCCATGTGGGAGATTCTGAATGTTTCTTCCTTGAGTTTTCCGTAACCGTTGGAAATAGTTTTGCCTCGTTTTCCAAGTTCAGCATTCAGGTCGGCTACTGAAATACCACGAGTATTTTTAATACATGAAACACTCTTCGACCAGAATCCTTCTTCAGGGAACATCTCGAAACCGCGACCTAAAGCCCAGTCCTGGACCAACTTTGACTGCTTCTCATGTCTCTTCCAGCGATTATCCAGGCCCTCTTTATCCAGAATTCTATCGCACATCACGTTCATAGCGTTGATAAGGCTAATCACTGGTGTGCAAGGAGTCTGATTCTTTTTATTTCTCTTGATATACTCAAGAAGATCGAAATAGTATCCTCTGTTTTCAATCGATTCGGCTCTCTTGATAGCTCTTTCGCTCATAGCTGCTACCGCTAATCCGGGAGGAAGGCTCCATGCTTTTTGAACACCGGCGAGTATAAAATCTACTCCCCAATCATCCACATAAACGGGCGCAGCCATCATCCCGCTAACAGCGTCGACAGCCAGCATGATATCTTCGTATTTATTCACGATGGCTTGAATGTCCTTGAGCGGATTCATTAAACCGGTGGATGTCTCATTGAACACCAGGAGGACCAGGTCGATCTGATCGCGATATCTCTCGATAGCATCTTCGACCATATCCGGATGAATGCCATTGCCCCAATCGACTTTAACTTCGATAACTTCTTTGCCGTTGGCTCGTGCAATTCCTGCCCAACGATCGGAGAAAGCTCCGCACATACATGCAAGAATCTTTTTGTTGCTAAGATTTCTAACAGCGGCTTCCATTAAGCCGGTTGAGCTGCTTGTGGAAAGGATAATTTCATTTTCAGTATAAAGACACTTCTGAATTTTGGGTGTTAATTCACCCTGTAAAGCCGCATAATCCTTACTGCGATGGCCAATCATAGGCATAGCCATGGCATCTAGAATATCGGGCAAAACCTCGGTTGGCCCCGGGATGAATAGTTTTTTATGTTCCATCTTACCTCCAGAGTATATAGTTATAATTCTGAGAAAATTTTCATAGTTAAAGCTAATTAACATAACCGGGGTTGTCAAGATAGATTTGGAGTGTATATTCTAATGGAAATATATATTAAGACTATGGATATCTTTACTATACAATCATTAGCATCGTTTTTAAATTCTGAACTTGTCGGAGGAATTATTAGAGGAACCCGAAGATTACGTTCCGGATTGGATATCGGGTTACCGGGAAGGTTCATTTCCTTTGTTCGATCCGAAGGTATAAATTTGCTGTGGATAGATAATGGAAAGATCCCAAAAGGCGGAGGACCGATTTCATCAATTAACGGATTGAGGATACAATCTATTCGGGCAGTTGATAACGACAGGATAATTGTCTTCGAGATGGAATCAGATTATAAAATTATATTCGAATTATTCGGTACTAACGCAAATGTAGTAACAGTGAAAAACGGTAACATTGTCGATATTCTCTGGCCTGAAATAAAAGGAACTGGAGACCGGCTAATTGTGAATACTCCATATGTTTTCCCCAGTCCTATCGAAATACAATCGATTAGACCGAAGCCCGAAACGAAAGCCGAAGAAATCCTAAAACAATATCTACCTCAGGCGACCGCACCGATTCGCCATGCAATTCTCGAGGTTCTGGAGTTGTCGCCGGAACAAATAATCCATTCTTCTGAATTAAAAAGCCTGATTACCCGGATCGATGAATTTAAAGAGAAATCCGTAGAACCCAAGTCGGAAGCTACTTTATTCGAATATAACGCGAAGCTTTATCTTGTGCCTTTTATCACTAAAGGTGAATTGTTACCCGATAAAAAAACCGGTTTCAAAACACACGCCCTGAAAACAATAAAATCTCATGTGGAAAAGAAACGGGCAGAATTTTACGAAAAAGAAATTGAAAAGAAAAAGAAAGAGCTTAAAAAGGCAGTTCGAAACACCGTTAATCAAATTAGACAATCAATTAGCCGTAAAAAACTGCGTCAGAATGCAGATATATTAATGGCTTACGCCAATCGAGTGCCCTCAAAGGCAGAATCTGTGAAACTTCCCGATCTATACTCCGAAAGAACAGTGGAGATTTTCCTGGATCCTTCTAAAGATGCCTATGGTAATGCAAATGAATTGTACGAAAAAGCCAAAAAAGCCGAAAGAAGCATTCCAATTCTGGCCCGGAGATACCGAGAGCTTTACATAGATCTTCGCAATCTGGATATTCGGGAAATCGATGTCTCTTATCCCAACGATCCGGTGAAAAAAACTCTTAAAAAACAACCTAAACCATGGAGAGAGTTTCACTCTTCTGATGGCTTCGATATTTTGGTAGGAAAAAGCGCTTCGAGTAATGATAAACTAGTTTTCGAAGAATCAGCTCTTGAGGATTTGTGGTTCCACGCGCAGGGAGTTCCCGGTTCGCATGTGATTATCAGGCTTGCTGGAAAAAAGGCAGTTTCAAGGGCAGCTTTAAAATTAGCTTCGGGACTTGCCATTTATTATAGTAAAGCGAGAAATTCATCCAAAGCGCCGGTTGTATATTGCGAAAGACGCTATGTTCACCGCATTTCAGGGCAAACCGGAAAAGTGAGATTGGATAAATATAAAACTATCATGGTGTTTCCACCAGGACGTGATTTCATAACTAAATTCAGGAAGTAAAAAATTCGCCTGTGAAAATACAAATATCTATTGACAAAATAGAAGCCACAACATATATTTTAAAGAATTTTCGTAAAAACTAACCTTAAAGGGAGGTAAATAAGGAGTATTTGATCAAGTTTTTTCAGTTACGGGTAAAAAACCTGTCAAAAAAGGAAGCAATATATGAGCAGGGGAGCGAAAATAAGCTTCCAGAGATACTCCGAATCGATTATTAGCAGATTATTAATTATCGCGCTAATACTCCCGGTTTCTATACTTTGCGAATACCATCGAGTAAGGCCTATTCAATGGGCGGGAATTGCATATCCCGGCAATTCGACAGAATTATATTCCCAATTAAATGCATTTTTGGAATCGTCACCCGATGTAATTATCTCTGACGATGTATGCGCAGTTCTCATGCCAGATGCTCCCTATATTTACTCCGGTCATATTCTGGCAAAGGGTTATAAAGCTATATCTCAGGTAGATTTCGATAATATTATTATCATAGGTGCAGAAAAGAACTACCAAAAACCGGCTATTTACTCCGGAGCAAGATATTCATCGCCTATGGGAAGACTTCCTTATGATGAAGCATTAGGTAATAAGATTACTTCCTTAGCTCCTGACCTTTTTCAGAAAATCTCCGTGGATGTTCCTTTACCTCGATCTATAGAGATTCAACTTCCTTTTATTCAGCACCTTTTTGGTCAGATTCCCGTGGTGGCTATAGGAGTGAATAATATCAGTGCTAGTGAGGCTTTTAGAATTGCCGATATAATCGAAATAGCCACGCGCAACAGCAAGACAATGATTATAGGCGTAAGTAATCTTTCAGAATACCACGATTGCTATACTTGCATGACTTTGGATAACGTTTTGATAGACAGAATAAACGATATGGCTTTTGAGCAAATGACCACTGAATTTGTTCAGGGAAAAATTCAGGCGGAAAGCCCCGGAGTAATTCTCTCTTTACTTAAAGCATCTTCCCTTAAACAGGCCGATTCATGTCAGGTACTAAGCTATACAAATTCCGGGAATATCACAGGAGATTTTGACCAGGTGAGCGGTTATTCTGTAGTTTTATTCGGGAAAAGAGAGTCAAATTACTCAGATAATGCTAACCTTTTTGATAAAGGTTATATCAATTATATCGTCAGGCTTGCCCAATGGTCTATTCAGAGGGAACTGGGACTTGGTTCTTCTAAACCCCAATATAGCAAATCAGTCTTACCTGGAATGACCGATGTTGGTGTTTATCTGTCTCTATATCAAGATGGCCGTTTACGTGGTAGCGCGGGAAGTTTATTCAATAAGTTCGCTCCGCACGAAGTCATTACTATTGTTTCATTGGCTGCAGCCTTCAGCGATCCACGTTTCAAACCAGTTTCGTTGGATGATCTGGATTTTCTGGAGTATAAATTATATCTTTTAACTGATATTCGCGAGTTGGATAACCCCCTGAATTTCAATTCGACCGATGATGGGCTGATGATAAACAAAAGGACTTATTCTGCTATCGTTTTTCCTGATGAGATCGATAAAGAACTCGAACCTGAGGCGGTTTTAGGAAGACTTTGTATAAAAGCCGGATTGCTCTCCGGTTGCTGGAAAGAAGCCGATAGTAAATTATGGAAATTTAAAGTTAACGAGTTTGCTGAGAAATAATGCGTCCACCTATGAAGAGAAAATATCGTCTGGACTCCGATTCGAAAAAACCTCCTGTCAGGGTTAGAAAACCCGTTGCATGGATGCGAATTTTGAAAATTCCCGGTCTTTTAATCGGAACTGGACTAATTACCCTGCTTATAATGTGGGTCTTTAGCGGTAAAGAAACACATGCTAAGCCCACAGCTCCGGAAGCGGGAAAATACTCTTTTGCGCCGACCTGCCGTTGGGATGGTAAGATCAAGAAAGACGAATCGCTTTATATAACTCTAACTGATGCAGGATTTGGTCCTCGCGTGGTGTATGATATTAATTGCAGCCTGGAAAATGTATTTAACCCCAGGAAGATTCTGCCGGGAGATAGAGTTGCAGTCGATTGCGATAGTTGTGGAGGTCTGGTTAAATTCGAACTGGAAAGATCGCCGTGGGAAAAATATCGAGTAGAGAAGAATGGCGATGGTTTCCATACCTACGTCGATACTATTCCTCTGACTTATGTCCTGAAAGCTTCCAAAGGTTCGGTTGAAAGTACTTTATGGGAATCTATGGCCGCGAGAAATGTCCCTGCGGAGGCAATTGTGAAATTCGCGGAAATTTTATCCTACGATGTCGATTTTATCACCGATGTCCGAGCAGGCCAGCGCTATGCAATTATGTACGAAGAGTATTATTTTAACGGAGAGCTTATAGATGTTGGCCGTGTGATGGCCGCGCATTATTGGATAGCCGATACAAACTACGGCGGGATTTACTACATGGATCCCGACAGCAATAAGGGATATTATAATCTTGCTGGAAAAAATACCAAAAAAGCTCTTCTTAAAACACCTTTAACCTATCGTCGGATTTCGAGTTATTTCACTCACAGTAGATTTCATCCAATTCTAAAAATTTACCGACCACATCTGGGGGTGGATTATGCCGCACCAACCGGGACACCGGTCTCAGCATCTGGTGCGGGAAAAGTTGTTTATTGCGGATGGAAAGGTGGCTATGGCAATTTCATCGAGATAGCTCATGCGGGAGGAATTCGCACTATGTATGGCCATCTCTCAAGGTTCGCTAAGGGAATAAGGAAGGGCGTGCATGTCTCTCAGGGGCAGTTGATAGCCTATGTCGGTTCCACAGGATTATCCACTGGACCGCATCTGGATTATCGAGTAAAAGTAAACGGCAAGTACGTGAATCCTCTCAAATACGCTTTCCCGGATGGACCTCCGGTGAAGAAAGAATATAGAGATGATTTTACAAGTACTGCTAAAAGTTATATGGAATTATTGGATTTATTAAATCCTGTTGAAGAATATGTTATTTCTGAAAAAAATGAAAATTAATGAAAAAATTGAGTTTCGTTCTTGCGAACTATGAGATTGTGTATAATATTACTACCTTTAAAATCGAAATATTAAAAAACCGGACATGTGAAGATGTGTCCGCAACCCCTCGTTTAAGAGGAAGGGGGATTGGATGAACAATAAAGTTAAGCTAATCTGGATATCGCTTCTAATAGGGATTTTTCTTTTAACTATTTCTTATGGGCAACCACATCCGGATCTTTGCGCTGAATTAATGGATGACGGCTATGGTTTGATCGGGGATACTCTATATCCGGGAACCTCATCAGAGATTATTGTCGATGGTTTCGTGGCCGGCCACCGTTGCAGCCTCGAAGTAATGAGTGCCTGCGTTACAACCGGAGCTTCTTATCGAGTTTTCAGAACTCCGCTCGGTGCTACAGAACCAGATTGGTCAACCTCGTGGCTATCTATGCCGAATAGTTTTATCGATGGCGGCGGTGATGGAGAGCTTTACAAATATACTGCTGCGGTTACTCTGGCTGGAGATACTGCCTATAGTAATCCCGGCGGTGATCCGGCTGTCGACTTGTGGCTGATGCACGATTGGTATTGGCCGGACAGAGTGGAAGGCGTTCGTACTTATGGAAACGATTCCCCACCATACATAAGAGTAATTTGGTCGAGAGGAACGGACAGTGGATCTGGGATATTCAAATATTATGTTTATAGAGCTACAAGCGGATATCTACTCGATTATATCACTCCCGATATGACACCTATCGATTCGATTTATGAAGACGGTAGAGGTTTTTATGAATGGCGCGATTATGATTTAGCTTACGGTGATTGTTATTGGTATGCAGTTGTACCGATGGATAAAGCTGGATGGGTACGCAGGACCGGCAACGATAGAGTTCGTGGCTGTGCCACCGAAGATCTTCCTCCTTTCCCGCCATGTGGAATCCTAAGACCGATAGATAGATATCATACAGGAAGTGGAATAACAATCCACATCGATACCGATCATTGTCCTCCCGATCCGGGCGAAGTTATTCAGTATCGCTTCAGAATGTATCCGGTTTATCAGGATACCGGCGATTTATTAATTATGGATAGCTCACGTGTCGTGGAAACAGATTGGACTTCAAACAATTTCTACTATTTCAATACGATGCGCTGCAGCACCTATACTTTCAGTGCGCAGGCTCGTTATCTTGGTGGAACTACCAGTCCTTGGTCACATTTGACCGCTTACGATCCTCTAACCACCAATGATGACGAAGCTCCCGGTTGTCCGGATACAATCTATGCTACTTCCATGGGCGAAGATGGCATTTATGTTCATTTCGAGCAAGATCCATGGGATGATTGTGGCAGCGGTATTATGGGATATCATCTTTTCAGGTTCCCTTCCGATGAATTCAGTTCTCATTTACCACTCGGAATCGAGGATACGACCTATCGTCTTTGGGAGTATTCGGTCAATGAAACCGGAGTTTATCATTTTACCGATGACGGCTCGATTATGGAACTCGATGATAATATCACTTACATATATGTTATTAGTCCTTACGACAGAGCAGGATACACCAACTGGTTGAATTGCCCGAACAGTCAGGCGGATACGGCTACTGTCGATTTAGGAATAGCCCCACCATGGGGAATTTCACTTCCCACTTATTGTGGTGACGGCGAAATCGAATGCCGCTTTATCGATACCACTCATTGCGATGCTGAATCGGTTATGTTCGAATGGGATGCAACGCCTTATTTTGCTGGCGGAGCCGCGCATGTTATAGTCGGTCCGCTGGGAATCAACGAAGCGGCCAGTATGTCTGGAGTGTTCGATTTTACAAACCCAGAAGATGATTATTGCCATGACGATGACACACTTACCCTGACGATTCACGGTCTTTACGAGACTCAATGGTTTATCAGAGCAAGCTTTATCGATAGACAGGGCAACGTATCTGATTGGAGTAACACGATTAATTCAAGAATCGATAATACTGCTCCTACAACTTCGAGAGTTATTTATGCAGAGTCCTACGCCGACAGTGTTGGCGAAGTCGATATAAAAATAACATGGGATCCAACCGAGATAAGCGATGCCGGAATCGGAGTAGATTCGGTCAATATCTACAGATCGACTTCGATCGGCGATCTTGGATCGGTAATCGCTCAGGTCAGTAAATACGACAGCGTATTTTTCGATAACGACCCCAATCCAGAGAGAAACTGGCATTCTAATGTTTACACCATTGCGCCGTTCGATTATCTGGATCACGAAAACACCAGTGGTGATCAGGGCTACATCCTGGAGAGTACTCTTGGAGATACTACTCAGCATCCACCGATAGCTCCTGTAATCGATACTATAGTAGTAAGCCATTATTTAGATGAATTTACAATCTACTGGTCCGATCCTGGTCCTGGATGGATGACTAATAGATATACCATGAGACATGCTGGCGATGAAGATTGGCTATGGATAGGCGACGAACTTCTCGCACCGGAAGAATATATCGGTGCCGAGTATTCACATAGCGCTACTTTCCCCATTACCAAGCTGACTGGCGGAACTCATCACTATTTCACAATGTATGCCGAAGATAATGTGGTTCCAACTAACGAGAGCCCATGGGCGGAAGTTTTCGAGTTCGAACTGCCAGAGGAACTGGTTGAAACAACTACAGTGCACCTTTCCGCTGGATGGAACTTCATCAGTTTGCCGGTTTACCCCGATAACAATCGTGGCGATGTTTTATTCCCGGGCAATTTGGGAATTCACGAGTGGAATCCGTCGATCGGTGATTACGATGCGATAGTAACTCTGGAACCGGGCCACGCTTATTGGGTTCTTATGACCTCCTCTTCGGATTACGACTTAACCGGTATTCCGGTTATCAGAGTCGAACGCACAGATGTTGGTCCCGGATGGGTTACATTTGGTGCACCTTATGATTCGACCGGTGTTGGTCTTGCCGGTGATGGTAGCGGATACGATTATTCCGGAGTAGGTTGGGCTGCGCTTCTGCAGACATATGATACACCTACTTCATCTTATGAAGATCGCGATAGGCTTTATTCGGGTGAAGGTTATTGGATGCTTCTTTCCGGTGTTGGAGATTTAGTTTCCGAGACCAACTGGGATGCTTCCAGATCGCCCCAGGAAGATTATTTCTGCGAATGGAGTTTCCCAATTCAGGCTGATAACAGAGTTCTGGAGATCGGCTATTCAGAAAAAGCAATAAGCGGACTGGATAGAATGGATATGCCATTACCGCCACCGTCACCGAGTGGAGCAACTCAACCATATTTCATCGATGAAGATGGATTGAGATATTTGCGCGATGTTAACAGCGAAAGAGTTTGGAACATAGTTGTTCCTCAAGAAACCGAGCTGAATTGGAATTCGGAATTATTGCCGGATTGTCGGGTTAGGATGATAGTCGATGGTAGAGAAATAGACATGAAACAGATTAATTCTATTACTATCGATGGTCAGGCGAAAGTCGTGGCCGGTGAAGTGATCCCGGAGAATTATACACTGGGAGCAAATCGTCCGAATCCATTCAACCCAATTTCCGATATACCGTTTGCGATTCCTGAGGATAGCCGCGTTACAATCAGCATTTACGATGTAACTGGACGTCATGTGAAAACAGTTCTCGATGATGAACTATCCGCCGGACAACACAGTATTAGATGGGATGGCAGGGACTCTCAAAATAGAGATGTTCCAGCTGGAATTTATTTATATAGAATGGAATCTGGAAGCTTCACTGCCGTAAGGCGTATGCTTCTTGTTAAATAAGAGGGATGGCGAGTAAAATGAACTATAAAATATATAAGGAGCGAGCTTTGAGAGTAAAGATAATAAGGATAGCTGTTGTACTTTCGGTTTTGCTGGCATTATCTGCTTTTGCTCAAGCACCTATAATGAATGCAGAACCGGAATTTACTTCTGGCTATTATAATCCTATCCTCTGGAGCGCGCCGACGAGTCCAGCTGGTACTATAACCGCCTGGGAAATCTGGGTTATGCGTTCCGACAGCGGATTTCCGGAATGGCCTACATCTCCAGACTCTTTAGGACCCCCGGAAGTATCCACCGGCGCAATTAATTTGGCACATTGTACAGCTTTGGGTACAACGTATGGCTCTGATTATGCCTATGAACTGGGCAATGGTTATTCTCCAAGAGAAGCCGATGACCCATTAACTTCCGGAGTGAGATACTGCTATAAAGTTAGATATCGTTGGCATATCGATTTTCCGGAAGAAAATGGATTTTCGGAATGGTCCGAAACCTATTGCAGTACTCAGGATGCCAACCCACCTTCGACGAGTGTGGATAGTCTAACAACCTGGTGGAATACTAGTTCGGTGGATATCCATTACGTGGCTGAAGATTATATCTGCGGCGGCATCGATAGCGTAGTATTGTGGTATAGAATACCTCCAGCTACCGATTGGGAATATTACGAGACGGTAGTTCCTCCAGCACCGGATTACGACGATCATATCTATTTCGATGCTTCGTCTATCGTTGGCGATGGACCTTACGAATTCTATGTAGCAGGCTGGGATAGTCTTTTAAATGGGATTACTCCGGTGGGTACCTATCATGCACCCATGGCTTTCACCAGAGTGGATGATACAAATCCGGAGAGTGCGATAGAAACCGATGGATTGGAGACCTATTATAACGGGACTCCCGCCAGCGTTAATCTGTATTTCGAAGCCTCCGATGTCTATAGCGGTGTCGATACAGTCCATCTGATGACCGATTACGGCAGCAGTGTGGCTTACTCCATAGATTATGCCTATTATGCCGGATTGCACGATTTCGTTGCACCGGATACATTCATGTTTACTGCTACGAATAACGGCGAGTGGAATCTGAAAACCATGGCAGTCGATTCTGCAGGGAATTACGAAGATGAAACCGGGTGGGATTGGACTATTTATGTCGATACTGAAGCCCCCGAATTTGCGACCGTAGATGTTTCCGATACTACAACCGTACCTCATAGATTCGATGTCCCTGCTATGGAAGGTTGGACTAACGAAGCGGACGTTGAAATCGTTCCCACTTCAGCAAACGATCCGGTTATGGATGGTTACGCCAGCGGAATCGATAGCGTGCATGGCGCTTCTAACTCAACTTTTACCGAAGATGTTATGGTGTTTGACTACAGCGCAACACCTTATATATATACATTACACAGTGGCGATGGCGACAAGGATGTTTTCCTGAAACTCCAGGATTTAGCCCACAATTTCAGCATTACCAAACAGGGCATGATTAAACTGGACACGGAATCGCCAATTATCAGCGAACTTACCCTTTATAATCACGCAACTCCCGGAGTTGAAACGGATACCACCGTTTCTCTTACCGTGGATATCGAGATGGAATTGGATCCGTTCTATGGTGCAGCTATGGGGATTTACTTTACCGATAATCCTTCCGAGCTGAGTTCTATCGAAGAAAGCGAATGGGAGCCTCTGGACGGCGACTATTCATTCACTTTCACAGGATACTCCAGCGGCGATTGGATTACCCTGTATGCGGTTGTTTGTGACAGTGCGGGTAATGTTAGCGATTCGCTTTCCGACGATATCAGATATATCTCTGGCAATAAATGGGTGGAAATACTCTCTATGCGCGATATCGATGGCCCCGATGCCAGCGGTAGATATGCAGATACAACATTAGTATATATCGATGTGCGTTATGCTAACGGAATCGATACACTGAAAATTTGGGACGGCAGTTCTGCTTTGGGCGATCCCGATACATTCTTCTATGTATCAGATCCTTCCGGCGAATGGGACACCGTCACAGTGGTCGGTAAACTCGATCACACAGATGGTTGGCATCACGTAGCGGTCAAAGGAAAACGGGATTACGATCCTCTGTTGACCGATGCGGTTGTCGATTCTATTGAGCTGGATATCCAAAGACCCACAATTCCGGATTTCCTGGTTATAGATCCGACTATTCATACCGAACCTTCGATCCCCGCAGATATCGCTGATACCGGATGGACAAACGACACGGAAGTGGAAGCCTATTTCACCGGTAGTGCCGATGTTGGTGGAGATCCCACTCATAACGGCACCGGCCTTTATTGGTATAGATTATGGACAGATACCACACTTCTCGATGACGGCTCGTTCCCGGGAACATATCAGGTCAGTTTCGATCTACCAACTGGCGACAACCCCAACGAGATTCTTGGTGAAGTTCAGGACTCAGCGGGTAACTGGTCGTCCGAAGGCGGCGGAAATTTCTTTACTATTACACTGGATACTCATCAGCCGACTATCGCCGAGGTTACTTTGAAAGACGCGAGCAGCCTTTCGGAGGATTACACCGATCAACCTACTATTATGGTTCAGATCGACGGCGATGATGATCCTTATACTCCGGCTTATGCGGCTATCTTCGAGGATGGTTCTTACTATCCTGATAGAGTTAGAGAAATGAGAGAGGAATATGGCACCGGCATGCTCAGCTATACGCTTACCGATACTACAACAGCCGGTCTTAAGACCGTTTACGTTGCGATTATGGATAAAGCCGGTAATATTTCAGCTCTGGCAGAAGACCAAATTATTTATAACAAAGAATGTGTCCTCCAGATGGAGGTTTACGATACGGACGATAGAACCAGTACCGAGTGTACTAACAGCCCAACTATCGGAGTGGATTTAAGCTATTCGGGAACTCCTCCCGATGCTTATATAATCTCCGAGACTCCCGGTTCTCCGCCAGAACCGGACGACCCCAGATGGGAGCCTTATCCGGGCGATGAAGATACGGTTTTCACCCTGACCGATGTCAGCGAAGGAACAAAGATCATCTACGGATGGTTGCTGGCAGAGAGCTATATTGTTAGCGAGATGGATCAGGATACTATCTATCTGGACATGACCGCACCGGAGATGGATGAAGGATTTTACGTTTGGGATACCACCTCGGTGGATATTTTCCCCACGACATTCTCCGCAGCAATGGGATGGTCTAATGAGCAATATATATTCGGTCAGGTTACAAGTGCTTATGATGAAGGATGTGGAGTGGATAGCGTGAGATTCTCGGGTGGAATCGATTTGTCACTCTGGCAGCCATTGGAATACAATGCGGATATGATGGATAGCACGGTTAATCTCGCCTTTGGCGTAGATAGCGTGCCTTTAATCATAGATACCGATATCGAAGGCAGGAAAGATATTACCGCTCAGCTTAGAGATGTTGCGGGTAACTGGGGCAATCCTTTCGATTTCGGAAGCGAAATTACGGTTAACGGCGGTTACGATATAACCCCTCCGGATTTCGATTTCCTGGATGTTTTCGATGAAGAGGTTACTGACAGTGTAACTTCGGTTAGCCCTACGTATTTGCCCTTATCGGTTACTGATGAACCGGCTCCCGGATTCCTCTGGAAGGTTTGTTGGCAGATCGACGGCAACGAAAGTATGACCGAATGCACGGTTTACGATCCACTCTGGGATACTCCCACGGAGGGAGTATTCTATGCGGCTTTCCCATCGGAATTGGCTTCGCAGCTTATCCCCGATGAGCATTATGAGCTAGGAGTTGTAGTTATCGACTCTGCTGGAAACCCGAGTGCGTTGAAAACCGCTGATTTACTGATTCTACCAGATACTATCGGATTCGATTTCAGTGTGGTGGATACTAACGATACCACCGATAGCGATTACTGCGGCGAACAGACGGTTATGACCGTGATAAATATTCCTAATCCGCCCAGTATGATGAGATTCGGCGAATCGGAAACAGGTCTTGGGGCTTGGATGCCTTACGATCGTCACGGTTATTTCAGTTTCGGTTCAGGTTCCGAGGGCACCAAGTATGTCTATGCTCAGGTTAAATTTGGAACTCAGGAATCCAAAGTGGAGGTCGATTCGATTATTCTGGACACTACCAACCCAACAGTCGCAGATATCGTGGCCTTCGATTTGACTTCGGGCGATGAGAATTACTCGGATGAAAAGACTATCGGATTTAAAGCTATAGGTGCCAGAGATAATTCCCCGGGAATTATTGGCGCGCTGTTAGTTTCTGAAGATCCTGATTATACAGTCAATGTGCAGAAATGTGAACTCGATCTGGCCGATACTACAACTACATATCTGGCCAGTGATGAACCATATATTCCCGAGGATTCTGAGCCTTCAGGCGATGTTCGTCAGGATGCCAGAGTTTTCTGGGTTAAATTACTCGACCGTGCAGAAAATGCAGCTCCGGTCAAGACTCCGGCAATCGTTATAGATCTGGATACCAAGACTTTGACAAACTTCCCAAATCCGTTTAATCCGGATGAACAACCTACTCTGATAAGAGTTAAAGGACTTGATTCGGGTCAGAATGTCGAAGTTAGCGTTTATGATAATTATGGTAACCTTGTATATAAAACTAATACGAACGCTCCCTCCGGAAGTGTTGCTGTGGACATTGTCTGGGATGGGAAAAACGGTCAGGGAGATATAGTTGCAGGAGGTGTTTACGTCGCCGTGGTTGAAATAGATGGAGATGTATATAAACGAAAAATCGCCGTCTGGAAAAGCAGCGAATAGGAAGGAAAGGAGATAATCATGAAAAAGTTAAATAATTTCCTCCTTATCGTAACAGTCTTCACGCTCATTCCGAGTGTACTACTCGGCGGTGAAGGAGATGCTGGACAGGCCGGTGAACTTCTACGTAGTGGAATCGGCGCAAGAGGATTCTCGATGGGCAAAGCATATACTGTTATGCCCGAAGGTGGTGAGGGACTTATCTGGAACCCTGCAGGTCTCGGAAAACTGGGCCAATGGGAGTTGAATCTAATGCACGCTCAGGGATATTTGGATAGCAGATTAGAGTTCGGTAGCTTCGCTTTTGCCACTAAGAAATTTGGTGGTTTTGGGGCGGCTTTCATCAACGAAGGCGTTACCAAGATCGACGGAAGAGACGATTTTAATCGTCCCACCGGTGAGATGGATTGGGGCGAATCGGTTGCTATCGTTGGATGGGGAAAATCATTCCTTCAGAATAAATTCTATGCCGGTTTGACCGGCAAGTATGTGATGAAGAACATGGGTGATGAATCAGCAAATGGCCTCGGTGGATTCGATATTGGATTGTTATCAAAAGATTTCATGTTCAAATATCGTTTTGGACTTGCCGTTCAAAACCTCGGCGCAAGCGAGATTGCCGGAGATGCCTATCCAATGACCATAAGGGCCGGCGTCGGATATCGCCTTACCCGTAATATCTACATCACCGCCGATGGCGAGATGGTTTCCGGAAGAGGAATCAGTCCTCGAGTCGGTGCTGAATATCGTTCGACCTGGTTCGCAGTTAGAGCCGGATACGATGTGATGAAGCCCGAGATTACATTTGGGGTTGGATTCATGCTAGAGAACATACGTAGTTTAGCAGCGGTTTCCCCAAGATTGGATTATGCAGGTGGAGCAATGGGACCGATTGGAAACAGCTATGCCCGCATATCCCTTAGGCTTATGGGCGAGCAGGGACTTCCCCCCGCAGATACTCTGGGCGACCCCTGTGAAAGACTCAGCGAATGGGAACCATATATGAATAAGAGAGGTTTCGTTGGTGCAAAAGCTAATTTGATATACGGCGGATGTCGTTTCAAATACGAAGCACTTGAAGCTCCATTCGATTTGGAACCTAATCTCGAGGATATATATGGATTCTTCAATGAAGCATACTACGGCAAATACGGTTCGGAGTGGCCTACTATAGTAGCCACAGATAGCCTTGCTAAAACTGTATTCAGCCAGAAAACACATTATATGTATGCTGAGACTAAGATGTCCAAATCTATCGACGAGGAAACCAAAGCGTTGGTCGAACAATTGATATCGGCTGGTGGCGACAGCGGTCAGTACGATACAAGACTTCAATACGATTTGGCCGTAGTACAGGATAGCCTGGGAGAAGACGATGCGGCATTGAGTACATATAAATCGATAGCTGCCCAGAAAGTTGAAAGCCCGATTAGAGTGCTTTCGCTTTATAATGGAGCTGTGTTGATGAGAGATTCAGATCGCGACAAAGCAGTCGATTACCTTGAAACTATCGTCAATGAATTTGGGGTCGGATTTTATGAGGAAGACGGTTCACGTCAGTCTTATCCGATGTTCCCCAAATATAGAGATAACTCTCTGGTTGATGAATCACATATATTGTTAGCGGATATAATATTCTCCTCTGCCGGGGACGATGAAGCGAAATTGAGAAAAGCGCTTGGATTGTATCTGGATGTATTGATGTATTATCCGGATATGGAGTCGTTTGTGTTGAAAGAAGCGGCTCGTAAAGCGTCTCTTTGTTATAAACAATTAGGAGATGTGGAAAGCGCAGATATTATGATGCAAAGATCAGAGGAGCTCTGATAGACCATGATGAAGAACATATTAAACATACAATCTAGTAAGGAGGAACAAATGAAGTTTAACCGGGTAGCCACTGCATTTGCTATCGCGATGATAGTTGCGATAATTGGATTGCCAGTGACTCTACAAGCCGAAGCTCCCGGAGAAATGGATTCAATTTGGCTTCATGTTTCTGAAGCCAATTGGGAAAAGGATGATGAAGGATTCCATCTGAATATGGAATGGGAACTATATGTTAAAAAAGCCACTGATCGTCGTGGCACAAAATTCACGGATTGGGCTGGACTTGAAGAAGGAGACGTTGATTTCACTTATAGAATGGAAGTAGCTGAAGATTCTGCTTTCAATAACATTGTTAAAACAGAAGAAACTACGAAGCTTTCTGGTTCTATAAGAGATCTTGATTTCGAAAAATTCTATCTGGCAAGGGTCAGAGTTTCTAACCCGCCTGAAAACTATCGTGATGATTTTGCTGCTGGACAAATATATAAACACGAAAAACCCGTTGGTGGAGGTAACGATGAGAAGAAGGGTATTATCGGTGAATTAAAGTTTACCTTTAAATATGGTGGATGGCAAATAAAAGTTATCTTCCCGCTGGCAGCAATTGGATTCTTTATCTTCTTACCTATTACTTGGTATAAGATGAGATTAGCCAACGTTTTCCCGCCAAATAAACCTGGTTTCTTATATTCAGCCTTACCTATCGATAAGAAAGGTAAAACCGACCATATGTCTCCCAAGGGCAACATTTTCATCCGTGAAGTTGCTAAATATTGGGCGAGGGCTATGGCGGCTATGTCTCTGGATGCTAAGAATTGGGGAAGCGATCAGGCATTTATTACTGCATCGCGTCAGGAAGAAGAAGAGAAAATCAAGAAGATGTGGATCGAAGATGGATTACCCGCTATCGAGCAGGCTATCGACATCTGTAAAAATGGTGTTCCGGGAATCAAATTGAAGAAAAAGCCTCTTGAATATCCATTCCCGAGAGTGCTTCTGGCTGCTCTGGAAAACCAGCGTTCGAACAGGAACAACTGGTGGGCTAGCCAGGAGATGGATAGAGCGACGGAAAATACTTCCTTGAAGGAAATCGACGGCCTTAAGGGATGGGCGGTTACAGGATTCTGGGCCCTCGGTTCTATCGAGCCGATGTTTGGTCTGTTTGGTACGGTTCAGGGTATTCAGACTGCGTTTATGCAAATTAAAGCACAGTTGATGGAAAATCCTGACGCACAGATGGCCGAAACAGTCAATAAACTGGCTGGCGGTATTCAGCAGGCACTTATTACTACGATTTATGGTCTTATGTTCGGTATTCCGTTCATGTTAATGTACTACTACTATCGTGGTAAAGCCGATTGGATTTTCGGTAAGTGGGAAGAGATTGTAATAGAAATACTTAATCGAGCATAAAGGAGGGAGGTATAATGGCCAAAAGGCGAGATGGCGATTGGCCTGCAGCAGATTGGACCTCCCTGATCGATATTATTTTCCAGTTGCTGATATTCTTCATGTTAACATTAGCTCTGGGGACGGTCCAGAAGCAAGCCAGTTCGCAAATGGAAGGCGAGGAAAAGGCAGATTTGCCCGAACTTCCCGGCATGGCTGAACTTGGGGAAGCTCTGGATCTTACTCCCGGATCAATATTGATTCATGTTGATGAGGACAAGGACGAATTAGTTAGAGGAAATATCGTTGTATATCTATTGAATCACGAGATTCCCTCTATCGAAGAAGCCAAGAAGGATTCTTCTCATTCTGCCGGTCCATTCACATGGGATGAAGCATATACCAAATTAGAAAAGAAACTGGAATTTGCGCGTGAATATGATGAACCTTTACCTAGAATTGAAATGAGAGCCTTTAGTGGAACACCTTATGGCAACGTTCTTGATATCATGAAATTATGTTATCGAGATGACGAAGATGACCGAATTAATCAGGTCTATTTCCGATTTGCCAGGCTTTCTAAGAAAGTAGGTGGGTGATATGGCTAATAGAAGAAATGACGCATTAGAATCACCAGAATTGACTTCTATGATCGATATCATCTTCCAGCTGATGATATTCTTCCTGATTACTATGAGCGTTATGCCCGCTGTAAAATCAGCGCCGCAGGTCGAAGGTAATATGCCTTTACCAACGCCTAGTCAGGGAAGCTCTGAGGTTTCACACCTTATTCAGGTAGTGAAAGAACCTTTCAAGGGTGATAATTACGGATATCTGGTTATGGATGGTACACCTGCTTCTGCAGAATTCTATAAGGATATTGATAAAAATAGGCGCTTCTTGAATGATCCATATGCTCTGGAAAGTGAGCTAATCCTTGCAAAGAACAAAGGATTGTGGTTTTCCGAGCAGACTTTGAAAAGGAAATTCGAAGAAGCTTATAATCAACAGGATGTTAAAGTGATTATTCGTGCATCAAGAAATGTACCTTATGGAAAAGTGGTAGAGGCTCATTCTATACTTTACAATATCGGAATTTCAAAAATTGCATGGTTAGATGGTAATCTATCCAGTTTGAAAGCCGATATCAGGGAGGTGAGGTGATAATATGGTCAAGCGTATAATAAGCATAGTGTTATTAACCGCTATTGTAATGATTATATCAGGTTGTTCCAGCGGAACTCAGGGAGAAAGTTATTTCGATGTTCCAGACGGACCCAAAATAATTTTCCGTGGTGGATATGGTAACATTGTTATCAAATATCAACCGCCGCCCGAACCAATATTTAAAGTTGGTAATGCTACGATGTATCTCGATTTCGAGAGATTGAGATCGAAATACGGGATTGTAGAACAACCGTTGATCGTTACTTATAACGTTAAAACATCTGTTCGTGGTGCTTCTTTCGAGACAAATACCCTTAATCCGGCTTTCGATAACGAAATTATGGCTATCGTAAAGAGCTGGACTTATACAAAATGGGGGTTTGGCCAGTTAAAGGTCAAAGTTGAGATGGCTCGAAGCAGAATCACTGTGGATATGAGCAATTGTTCTCTGGCAGATCCTGTTGCCAATCGCGGCATGCCAAAATTCGGTGATCCGAAAGATATGGTAGCTGCATATGGTTTCAGTAAAGTTATCAGGGGATCCATATAAATTAAATACTGCGCTCGCTATTATGAGCGGGCGCATTTTTGAAAAGTTTTTAGATGAAAATAGTTTTAAACAATAAAAGGAAAAGGCGAATATGAAAAATATACACTCATTAATATTCATCTTGATATTATCCTTAACTATGGTAGTGTTTGCTCAGGACGCTGAAAACGTTACTGAAGGTGAAAACGTTACCGAGGGTGAAAATGTAACTGAAACACTTGAAGAAGATACCGAAGAGATGCCGGTAGCGAGTGGCGAAGCCAGTATCGGTGGTATAAACGAGAATTATGAAGCCGGTGCAGAAGCTGTAAAGAATAACAACGTCGAACAGGCTATCTCCTACTTCAAAAATGCAGTCAGTCTTGCCGACCAATTTTTGTCTGGCGCATTTGTAAGTGCAAGTGAAGAAGCCCAGGCCAAGTATTTTAGAGGATTAGCGCTTTATTATGCCGGTAAACTCTCAGAAGATAGCGATTTACTCGATCAAGCTTCGCAGGGATTTAGCGATGCTATAACAGCCTTTGTTAATATGGATAAGCTGGAAAGATTCTATCTGGATAGTAAATATCGCAGAGGACTTTGTTCTTACAGGCAGGCGCAATTGACCAATGTAGAAAACAGCAAGATTCAGAAATTAAGCCAGGCCTATGGAGATTTTAGAGAATTCATTGAAGAACCCGTTCTGGAGGATCCCAAACAGAAGACTCAAATGATGTCTGAAATCGAAAATGCAGAGTACATGGCTGCTTTGTGCCTTTTCGAGAGAGGCCTTATTAAGATGTTCAGAGTTTCTGATCGCACAGCAGCTAAAAGAGATATTAATACCGCAGCAGGTTATTTTGCAGATCTGGATGAAGCTCAGAAAAATGAAATCGCGGTTGCATCGAGATTGATGGAAAGCGAATGCCATTTTTATCTTGCAAAAATTTATATGCAGGTTCGCCCTGACGAATGGGAAGATGCGAATATCTCCAATCAAGATAGGGATGAAGCTATCTCAAGTGAGTTGAGTACCGCACAGGATAGAATCCAATCTGCGGAATCGTCTATAGGTGCTTTCGCAGCTATAGATCCATTCATTACATATAGTAAACTTGCAACTAGAATATCCATAGGTGGTTCTGGTGATCCCAATGAATTGCGCGAAGTACTCGACGGATTTTCTTCATTGTCTGCTTCCGGAGCATGGACATTAGAAAAAGAAATGAGAGCAGCAGAGACACAGCTTCTTAGATATTTCTATAATCAGGCCAATGCAAATGCTGCCATTGGTGGATGGAGAGATATTACATCTTCGCTGCCGGATGCCAACTATTGGATAGGCTGGATTAAGTACATCGAAGCTATCGGTGAGCCTTCGAATTATTCTCAAGCTGCAACTCAGTTTGGCAGTTTCATGAGTAGAGCTGGTTCTTCTACACGTGAAGCTATCATGAGAGCCGATGCTAAATATCGTGAAGCCGAATGTACTTTCTGGGAAGGTACTCTTTCCGAAGTACCTGCTTTACTTCAGGATGCCAAATCGGCCTATCAAGCTTTAACTTCTCCACAGGGTGCATATATAAGGTATTTACCGGAAGAACTTGTTCGTATGGCTGAAGTTAGAGTTCAGATTATTGAGGTTCAAGAGAGAATGGCAGCCGGAACCAGCGATATCAATCGTGTTATTACCAATTTACGTATGCAGGGGTTAGAATTACCCGGCGATGCTAAGGCGTATCTTAACTTCGGAAGATATTTCCTTGAAAAAGCCAATAGAGAAGCAGGCCAAAGCCGTTTAAGGGATGTTGGACTCGCTATTGGATTATTTGAAAAAGTAGCTAATGATGGTGGAGTTGAATCTAAAATAAAGAACGAAGCGCTATTCCTCGAGGGAGTAGGTTATATTAAAAAGGCTACAGCGATTCCCAGCGAGAGTGAAGCTAATGCTGCTATGCAAGAAGCTGAAAACATACTTAATAGAGTTAGTGGAGTGCTCTCTACAGAAGCAAAATATGCTATTGGAATCGGTTATTATAACATAGAGAATTATTCCAAAGCTCAGAGCTCACTTTCTTCCCTGAAAGATCGCTATGTTAGACCGGCTTATGTTTATGCAATGGCCACTTCTAATTGTGTAACCAAGGGATCGAATCTTAAAAAAGTTATCGCGAGTACAGATAGATCGAGTTCGTGGCATCGTCAGGCTCAGCAAGCTTTTGATCGCCTCGATTGCGGTGGCAATGTTCCTCCTCAAGGCGCTGGATTATCTGAAATCGGATCCCCAATTACTTACGAATCTCTCGCCGATCCTAAAGCTCAGATGGAAGAGTTGAGAGCTGAGGCAATATTGATGTGGCAGAAAGTCTCGCGTGGTAAGAAGCTATATCCCATTGATGATCTAATTCCAGATAGTCCTCCTAAAACAACAATTTTGGTGGAATTCATAATTAAAGATACAAATGGTAAGGAGCTTACCGGGGATCATAAAATTATTATCAATGGCGATGAAGAACTGGCAAAACCAGTAGATGGTCAACCTTCAAGCTATACTGCAACTTTGAATCGTGCAAGCCACGATATAGTGGTGGAATTGAAAGGTTATTATCTCTTCGAAAAGAATATGAGCATTACAGAAGAACAGGCTGTCTCTCTTATATTGAAAAAAGCTATCAGATATATCAAATCAAGTGAATTGGCTAATACTGATCAGCCGATGGCGGTAACTGCTTCAGAAGACGAAATATTTGTAGCAAGTAACTTGAATAAAGCGGTTATGCGAATGAATCAAGATGGATCCGTTATTGCGAAAATACCCTATGAAGATCTGGGAGTGTTCACGGTTACCGGCCTCTCTGTCGATGGCGATTATCTACTCGTGGTAGATGGACGTCAGGGCAATGTGGTTATGACAACAATCAGCGGAAGTGATGTTCAGGAGATAGCTCCAAGAGGAGAGTCTTTTAGCGGTAATCATCTGATTAAACCTTCTTCGGCTATAACTGTCGGCGATAAATATTTCATCCTTGATACGGGCAACTCCAGAGTTCTCGTTTTTCAGGGATCCAATTTCAGAAGCGAATTTGGGAAAGACGACCTGGAACATCCTGTGGGTATTGCTTATCAGGCAGAGAAAGACAGAATATTGGTTACTGATATTGTTCTTGGTAAACTCTTTATTTTCTCAACGAGCGGCGAACTTCAGGAAAGTTTCGAGCTTGAAAAGCAGAAGAATCCAAGTAGCATAAATGTAGATAAAGATGGATTTATCTATATCGCCGATTATGTTTCCGAAGATGTTTACAAATATACCAGTGAGTTTAAATCGCTTGGAAAACTCTCTGGAAAGGTTAAAGCACCGATTGCTATGTCACAGATTGGCAGCGAAGATAAATCTGTAGTATTTATAGCCGGAAGCGATAAACTATCAGTCTTCAAAGGTAATTGGGATAGTGCCTACATGCCAAAATAAACTCAAGTCTCTAATTACGATAATTATAATTGGGGGGGGACTACTCATTCCCCCCTCATTTTTTGCACAGAATACTATCGACCTAACCGATGGTATCTGCTCAGAGGCTTTTCTGGAGTCCATGAGAAAGGTCTCGCTTTCATACTTTAATGATCTGGGATCCCCGGAAAACCTGGCTAATCTCATCGATAGTACATACAAGCAAGGCGATTATATAGGTACAATTCTGTATATCTATATTGCTCATCATGAAAAAGGTCTTGAAGAAACATATTTGGTGGATATAGCACGAGTATTAAGCGATGCTGGTTGTAACCAATTGCCGGATTCTCTATTCGATTTGCATTTGTCCGAGTTCCCCGAAGATGATACGGTTCGCGGCGATTATGCACTATTTTTGGCTTCCAGAAAACGCTATAAAGATGCGGAAGAGTTATTGGAGGATAGATTGGACGAGTTTGATGATGAGGATAAAAGCTTCCTTATGGAAAACCTGGCTTTGGTCAAGCTTATGGAATATTTAGACGAGAAAGATGAAGACGATCTGGAAGATGCCTTTAAATATTCTCGTGTGGCCAGATTTGGTGAGGATAGGGATCGATCCTATCTAGATTATGGAATCCTGGAGCTTCTTTCTGAAAGTTATGTATCAAAAGAATATGGAAAGTATAGATTCAGTTTGAAAACAAATCACAAAGCCGGTTCTGATGCTTTTTTAATAAGCCTATCTGGTTGGGTGGTTTTTGGAAGAGAATTGGCCAGAGAATTGCCCGGAAATTCACTTCTCGAAGTTCGTGACCTATTTGGCACTGTTTATATTGCACCGGGAGAATCTTTGTTTTCAGCGAGTGGCGCTTTTGAGATAATTGGTGACCAGGGCGATTTTGCGCCATTCTACCAGGGCGATGCTAAAATCGAGTTGAAAGCATTATTTCCGGATGGTTCGATTCAAAGAGTTCGTACTGCTTCTCGAATTGAAACACAGATTGAGGGCAGATTCTCGGACCTTTATGATGCACTCTCCTATGGGGAAACCGAATGGGCGGAAAGCCTTATGCAAAGTTATTCCGATAGCGGAGTCTTGCTGCCGGAGAGATGGAGAAGTTCTGTTCTACTCTCTAAAATAATGGAGGATCCCGAACAATGGGAAAGTGGTATAGATATCGTGGATTCTCTAATTCAAAGGCGTCTCGATCCCAATCTTTGGGTATATAAGGGAGCATTGCTTTTCCTGACAGGAGATTATGAAGAAGCTCAATATATGTTCGAGAGAGTTATTCAAGCCGATTCAGTAAATTTCTGGGCCTATTATAACCTCGCACTTGTTGAATATGAGCGAGGTAATAAAGCCGAGGCGGCAAAACTATTTCTTAAAACTTCGGGGATAAACCCACGTATGTATGTAGCCAACCTTCTCGCAGGAGTTATCTACGAAGAATTGGGGCAATACCATATCGCAATCGAGCAATATAGATTGGCCTTACTCAATGTCTCTTTCAGAGCTATAGAGATTAATCAATGGATCAACGATCTGGAGGAAAGGCTTAGGGAAGAAGAGTTGAAGCCCCAGTGAGTCTAATCGACTACAACATCAGGATATAGATATTTCTTTGGATCGACCGGTTTTCCGGAAACTCTTACTTCATAATGCAAATGTACACCGGTAGTATAACCCGATCTACCACAGGTTCCGATAATATCCCCACGTTTTACTTTTTGCCCCGGACGAACCTTTATTTCATCCAGATGAGCATAGCGAGTATTATAATAAGTATGATTAAGCTTAATTGTTTTGCCGTAACCGTGATACCATCCAGCAAAACGGACTCTGCCATCGGCTGTGGCCCTTACCGGAGTTCCTTTTGCAGCGCAGATATCGATCCCCTCGTGCATTTTCCAGATACCAGTGAATGGATCGAGTCTCTTGCCGAAACCAGAGCTGATATATCCATGCATGGGCCAGATAGAAGGAGTGTGACCTAAAATATCTTTATTCTCTTCTATCTTCTCTCGAGTCTCAGCCAGATATTCGTTCTCAGTTTTTGCCGCTAGTATTAATGAATCGAGTTTCTCATTTATCGCTCTGGATTTCCTGAAAATCGCCGGTTCCGATGGGTCGTGATAGTCTAGCTCTGGCCCACCTATACCATAAGAATATTCCGTCTCTGCAACAGGGGGAAGATCGGCAATATGTCGTAATTGTCTGTTTAAATCAGAGAGATTATTAAGCATCAGCGAAAGAGAATCAGCACGAAGCTCTGAGAGAGCGAGCTGGGTTCTCAGTTCCTGATTTTCGTTTGTAACAGAAGCCCTATTTATTGCGCGTGAAGTGAAAAATATATTGAATCCCAGAGCAACGAAATTAATCAATATCAATAGTGCAATGCACACAAGAATAACCCGCAACTTCTTACTATCAAGTCTAAGTTGCTTGATTTTTCCCGTGTGGGGAGGAATTATCTGGAAACTATACTTTTTCATATTTCATTAAATATATTTGTAAAATCGGTTCTTGTCAAACCCTTATTCGCTCTCGAGGTTATTTATCCACAATCCGATAAGTTGTATATGCCAGGTTGACATCTTCCTCTCTGTCCAATTCTTCCAAAATAGCTTCGAACAACTTGCATTGAATTGTCCTGCGCATACGAACCGGCGTAAGAAAGCGGATAGAAACTTTCACGCCGCTATCAACGACCGACAAATAAACGATAGGGGTCAGTCGTCCAAGTTTGATGAGAAATTTGTGTGAAGCCGATCTGATAGCTTCTTCAGCCCTAACCGGAATATCTTCAGCAATCTCATTCGCTTTTTGAGTTGCGATTTCATAGGCCTTTTTCCAGTTACTCTCAAAAGTAATTACCATCGAAATCTCTGTCCAGATAAAGCTGAATGCTTTAGTATAATTAAAAACCTTATTACTAAAAAGCCAATTATGCGGAATATTTACCAATCTTCCTGTGGATTGTTCGCCATCGACCCAGCCGTGGACTTCTAGGAGGGTTGTATGAAATACGCTGATATCCACTACGTCACCCTTTAAATCACGAATCTCTATTCTGTCACCAAGCTGATATACTCGTGTAACAGCTAGATAAAACCATCCAGCGATTGAAGTGAGCGGATCTTTTAAAGCCAGAGCAATACCGGCTCCGATAATCCCCAAAAAAGTGGTAAAACCCGATAGCATTTCGGCCCAGATAGTTACAACAAGCACAAGAGCAAAAACTGTTGAACCATAAATAATCCTCTTACGCATGCTATATTTAGCGCTGGGATCGTGAATGAATTTCTTGCTTAATCTGCTGAGGAGAGAGGCAAGAACAACTGTACCTAAAATGGCCAGTATTGAGCCCAGAGTTTTTTCCAGAAATGGCGAAATATTATAGGTCATAGTTATCTCCTGTTACCAGCCCATCATCTAAAAAACATGTGATGTATTGCAATTCAAACATATGAAAAATTTGCATTTTATCGGGGAAATTTTATCGATTGAAAAACTTACCAAATACGAAAACTATTATATACTCAGAACCTTCATTTTGCAACTCGTTAATTGTAATTTTTCCCAATCTAGCGATATTTAAGCCGATAATATCAATCCCCCGAAATATCTTTCGGTCTAATCAGGCCTTCTTGATAATTTCGATAAAAGTCCTTTTTATATTCCGTGAAAGTGCCCTCCAATATAGCTCTGCGAGCTCCATCTATCAATTGTTTGTAGAAATAGAGAGTATGCAACGTTGATAGTCTCATAGCGGTAATCTCATTTACATTGAAAAGGTGACGCAAAAACGCGCGAGAGTAGTTTTTACAGGTATAACAATCGCAATCCGGGTCGATCGGCCTGGAATCGCGGGCAAAATAAGCGGCCTTAAGAGACATCTTGCCTTTCCAGGTGAACGGCGTTCCCTTGCGTGCATTGCGAGTGGGCATCACACAATCGAACATATCCACTCCGCGAGATATCGCTTCCAAAAGATCGGATGGTGTGCCAATTCCCATAACATATCGAGGTTTATTCGTGGGCAGATGAGCGATAGCTCTTTCCATCGCAGGCCACATCAGTTTTTTGGGTTCACCAACTGAAAGTCCACCGATAGCATAACCGGGAAATCCAATATTGACAGTCTCTTTTGCAGAAAGTTCGCGAAGCTCCTCACTAACTCCACCCTGAACGATTCCGAATAATGTAGGAGAGCTGCATGTATCTGGGTCGCCACCGCGCATGGAAAGCCATGTCTCTTTGGATCGCTTTGCCCATCGAAGGGTTCTCTCAACCGAAAGACGAATGTCATCTTCTGAAGATGGATAGCTAAGACATTCATCGAAAGCCATTATTATATCCGGCCTCATTCGATACTGGATTTCGATAGATCGCTCCGGCGAAAAGAAGTGATAACTTCCGTCGATGTGGCTCTGAAATTTGACGCCGTCTTCGGTGATCTTATTCAAATCGGCGAGAGAGAAAACCTGAAATCCGCCACTATCTGTAAGTATTGCTCGTTTCCATCCAATAAATTCGTGAAGTCCGCCGAACTCCTCAATCAAATCCACGCCGGGACGTAAATACATGTGATACATGTTATTGAGAATGATGCGATAATCGAAATCTTCCAGATCGCGATTTTCCTGAGTTTTCACCGTACCCCGAGTACCAACCGGCATGAATACCGGAGTTGGAATATCGCCATGTGGAGTCTTTAGAATACCGGCTCTGGCGCTTGAATCAGATTTTTTCAGTTCGAAATCAAACATGGATACACAATAAAGAAATTTGCATTAAATACAACAAAAAGCTATTAAAATCCCTGTCGATCAGGCTCATTCCAGAAAAATCTATATGCACCGTAATCGGTTAGAATCCATAAATATTCGCCATCGAGGAAAAGCCGGTTTATCGCATAGAGAGGAAATCCTCTTTCTTCGGCCATTCGCTGTGAAGTGCGATATTTTCTGTTGTAAAGGAATAAACCCTGATTGGTGGCAATCCATAAATAATATGACACAGCCACAATATCATTGGGAACTTTGCCCTCCAGATAAAGAGTATTGGAGAGAAATTGTCTTCGACCCGCCGAATCCACAATTAATATTCCGTTTCTTCCCCCGAATATGGTTTCGTTGCGAGGCCCTTTTGTTACAGAGTTTACCATATTTACCAGAGTTCCCTCGGGAGTATTGTATCGATAGAATTCGCCGTTTTCGATTTTCCACACACCGAAATCTCCGGCAGCATAGATCGATCCGCCAATCGAAGCAATATCGTTGAATCTGATAATCTCGTTCGGCGATATTTTTCGCACGGTTCTGGTAGCGATATCGTACGAAAAAATACCTTCTGAAGCTGCGATATATAATGTATCTCTCTGGATAACCATTCTGCGAATATTCCCAATATAGGGCGAATTTGTTGAAGTCGGCCTGAGCCAACTTTCTCCTTTTAAAGCGTAAACTGAAAGACCGTAAGGCGTTCCCGTGAATATCTCTCCTCCGTGATAGGCAAGGCAGTTTATCTGCCCTTCGAAAGGAAATGCATAATTGTCCGCGCCGGTGATCCATTCGAAAGTCGAATTTTCTCTATCATAGATAGTAAGCGCGCAATTTTTCAAATAGGAACATCCCGCAAAAATAAGAGTATCTTCAAGAACGATCATGGAATTGCTCTCGTTGCAGCACGGTCCGAAAGTTATCTGCTCGGCTACAGATGTTCGTCGATCGATTTCCAAAAGCCCCAGACCGTCGGTGGACATATATAGCTTCTGAGAATTGCGCGATGCACAATCGGTTACATGAAATTCCTGCAGATTTAAATCGTGGATAATTCCACCGGTTTCATAGAGAAATCCGGGCGGCATAAGGAAATTCTCATCACGAGGCGGACAGCCACCGATATCGGGAGCAAATCTTGGCGGGCTTTCCACGCGTTGAAAAGGTGTATCCATGAAATCTATATCGGATCTGCCGTAACAGCCAGACTTGGTCCATACATAAAGGCTTTCCTGATTACATTTCATGGTGATTATCTTCTCTGAAAACGGAAAACTGGTCCACTGGCTAAAACCTACTTCCGAATCCCAGCAGGGAAATTGCACGATATATCTATCCCCGGAAATCCAGAAATGCGTCTCGGTCATGCATATATTTTCGATATCTCTCCCAGAAAAAAGCGGCATCACGTCTTCCGGTTCCCATACTTTTCTTGCGAGAACCGATACAGCCAGAATGACTAAACCTAATAAAACCTTTCGGGTCATGATATTTCAGACCTCAGGGCTTCGATAACCTCGATCATATCTTCGGGTAGTTTGGTTTCCACTTCGACCGTATTGCCATTGATAGGATGTTCAAAACTCAACCTCTTTGCATGAAGAGCCTGCCGTGGAATTAAATCCAGCAGCTTTCTGGAAATAGCTCTTCGCTCCGGCGCGATTCCTCCCAGATGAGTATCTCTGCCGCCATAATCCGGGTCTCCAAAAACGGGATGCCCTATATGCGCTGCGTGAACCCTTATTTGATGGGTCCTTCCGGTATATAGCTTAAACTCGACCAAACTAAGCAGTTGAAAATCCTCTATAAGAAAATAATCGGTTCGAGCTGATTTCCCTCTCTCAAGTACAGCCATTTTGGTGTGATCTTTCGGATTATGGCCGATGGCACCTTCAATTGTACCCGTTTCTTGGGGCAATCGTCCCCAGACAAGAGCGTTGTAATGACGATGGATTTCTCTTCTGGCCAGTGCCTTTGAAAGGCGATTATGAACTATATCTGTTTTAGCAACAATCAAAAGACCGCTGGTATCCTTATCAAGTCTATGAATAATTCCGGGGCGAGTTTGTCCTCCAAGTGAAGATAACTTGCGGGTGTGCGATAATATTGCGTTGACCAGAGTCCCCGAATAATGACCTCGCGCGGGATGAACGACCATATCGGGCGGTTTATTTACCACCAACAGGTATTCGTCCTCGTAGCGAATGTCCAGAGGAATGTCTTCCGGGATTAAACGTAGCGGTTCTTTTTCTGGAATATCGACGACTATCTCCTCGCCGCCAATCAGGATAAATGCCGGTTTGATGCCCTTACCGATTACCGAGATCCTCTTGGTGCGAATCAGTTTCTGAATTTGGGAACGGCTCAGTCCCAGACCGCTGTTCACCAGATAGATGTCCAGACGAGTCGGAGGTATCTGATTCTCCACTTTGATTATCTTTTTCTTTTGACTCATTTGTAGTTCCAAAGAAGATGAGAAGTACCATTCCCACAACGATTGCTGAATCTGCAACGTTAAAAGTTGGCCAGCGAGTGTTCCCAATTCCAATATCTATCCAGTCGATCACTTCACCAACTCTGATTCTGTCGATCAGATTTCCTATAGCTCCAGCCAACACTATAAAAAGCGATAGCTGTAGAATCTTATTCCGACCTCTATTGAAGATAATATATGCAATTATTATCAATCCCGCAATGGATGCCACAGTAATATAGAAGTAATTACCGCCCAATTTAGTACTAAAAGCTCCCACCGGATTAGTAACGAAAGTAACTCGAACTACATTGCCAATAATCTCCACTGCTTGATGATAAGGAATAGTACTCTGAATAAATATCTTGGTGGCTTGATCCAGAATTAGAATAATGAGAAGGAGAAAAAAACCGTTTTTTTCGGTGCGTAGATTTACCATGTTTATGTTATTCTTCATCCTGGGGGCTAAAATAATATTCAGGATTGTCTTTTCCCATTATCACATTTTTATTTACCACACATCTTTCCAGATTTTGCATGGAAGGGATATCGTACATGATATCTGTCATAGCTTTCTCGAAAATGCTTCTGAGTGCTCTGGCTCCTGTTTTGCGAGTCATAGCTTCTTCCACAATAGCCTGGTAAGCATCATCGGTGAACTCTAGCTTAACACCATCCATTTCAAAAAGGTACTGATATTGTTTGATTACCGCGTTTTTCGGCTCGGTCAGAACCCGATGCAAGGCTTCTGAACTGAGTTCATCCAGAGAGACTGATACAGGAAGCCTGCCCACCAATTCGGGGATTAAACCATATTGCACAAGGTCTTCCGGAGCAACTTTTGATAGCAATTCACCGATTGGCATATCTTCGGCATTGGTAACCTCGGCGTCGAATCCGATCACTTTCTTATTGATTCGCCTGGATATGATATCGGTTATTCCATGGAATGCGCCGCCACAAATAAACAGAATATCGCGAGTATCTATAGAAACCAATTTTTGTTCCGGGTGTTTTCTGCCGCCTTGTGGAGGCACATGCGCGACGGTATTCTCCAGGATCTTTAGAAGAGCCTGCTGAACCCCTTCGCCGGAAACATCTCTGGAAATCGATGGATTAGCTCCTCCTTTTTTGCCGATTTTATCCAGCTCATCGATATAGACGATACCGATTTGAGCTTTAGCTACATTATAATCAGCGGCTTGAAGCAGCCTCACCAGAATGTTTTCAACATCTTCTCCAACATAACCAGCTTCGGTAAGAACGGTAGCATCGGCAATGCAGAAAGGCACAGAGAGCCTTTTGGCAAGTGTTCGCGCTAGAAGAGTCTTGCCGGTCCCAGTGGGTCCGAGAAGCAGGATGTTCGATTTTTCCAGCTCGACGTCGGACTTGTCATCATCCTTTAATGAGCGATGGAAGATGCGTTTGTAATGATTGAAAACAGCCACAGAAATAGCTTTTTTAGCTCTCTCCTGGCCAATGACATATTCATCCAAACCTGACTTTATCTCAGCTGGAGTGGGAAAAGTATCCAGAGTCCAGGGAATAGATTCTTCCTCTTTACGCGCCTGAATAAGTGAATTGGCCGTATCGATACATCGGTCACAGATATATAATCCATTAGGCCCTGCGAAAAGAAAACGAGTTTGATCGGAACTTCTTCCACAAAAACTGCATTTTCGCATAACGTAACGGTTATTGGAATCGTCTCTCAATTATATCCCTATTCTTTTTTGTTATCTTTATCATCGCTTTTTTCATCGGAGCTATTGTTTTCGCGTGAGAAAACTCTATCGATGATTCCATAAGCCTTGGCTTCGTCGGCAGACATAAAATAATTTCTATCAGTATCCTTCTCGATTTTCTTTTTAGTTTGACCGGTGTGTTTATTGAGGATGTCTATCAATAGCTTCTTGGCTTTTTTCAATTCTGCGGTTTGAATCTCGATATCGGAAACCTGTCCTTGCACACCGCCCCAGGGTTGATGAATCATCACTCTGCTGTTGGGCAATGCACTTCTTTTGGATGACGCTCCCCCGGCGAGAAGAATGGCTCCCATGCTGGACGCCTGACCCACGCATGTTGTCGCTACCGGCGATTTGATAAACTGCATGGTATCGTAGATTGCCAGCCCGGCGTTGACATAACCGCCCGGAGAATTGATATAAAGCGAGATATCCTTTTCGTTATCCTCAGCTTCGAGAAAGAGAAGTTGTGCTACAACAAGATTGGCAATATTATCGTCGATAGCCGTACCTAAAAAGATAATTCTATCCTTAAGAAGGCGGCTGAAAATATCGTATGCACGTTCTCCGCGAGAAGTTTGCTCAACTACGAAGGGAACTAACTGATTTAATTTATTGTCTTTCATGGTATAACCTTTCCGCAGGCTTATGAGTTTTCGACTTTGCTATTTTCAACTATATAATCGAGAGTCTTTTTGTCTTTGATCTCCAGCTTGACAGATTCAAGGCGATTCTCTTTTTTCCAATAATCATACAACGCTTGTGGCTCCAGGTTGTTTGCTACTGCAATCGAGTTGACATGTTCTCTAAGGTCTTCTTCGCTAACTTCGATTTTCTCATCCTCTGCAATTTTCTCCAGAATGAGTTCTAACGATAGATCCTGAATTACCCTTGGGCGTAGATCTGCTATGATCTTTTCTCTCTCTTCATCCACTAGTTCTGCTTTTGATTCCCAGTAATGCTCGAGGAGATTCTTAACTCGATTTTCAATTAACTTTGGAGGTAAATCGATAGGATTGAGTGAGATCAATTTATTCTTTAATTCCTCGCGAAGCTTATTTTCGGCTTGATTTTCATGTCCCTTTTGTAAATCCTCTTCGATCTTTTTACGCAAATCTTCTTCGCTTTTAATCTCTTCGCCGAACTGAGTGAGAAATTCCTCGTCTATGTCCGGTAACACTTCCTTTTTAAGCTCCGCGATTTCCACTTCAGCGTCAAATATATTACCTCTTAATTCGGGTTCCGGGAAATTCTCCGGAAATTCGAAATGCCCCTCAACTTTTTCACCGGGCTTTTTATCAATTAAAGCTTTTGTGGCTTCATCATCCAGGATAAGCACGCGTTTGGTAGATTTTTCCGCATCTTTAGGTTTGAAATCGACCAGAGCATAGTCGCCAGCCTGAGCACCTCTGTCTTCGATTGGTTCCAGATGACTACCGCGACGGCGAACATCCTCGAGTACATCCTCGATTTCTTTCTCTTCCACTGGTTCGACTACCTTCTGAAGCTCGATGTCCTTGAATTGTTTAATTGCCACCGGAGGTTTAACTTCGACAGAGATAGTAACACTGAAATCATTTCCCGGTTCGATTTCTAGTTCATCTTCCAGCGTCGGTTCTACAACCGGGACAATTTCATTTTCGGTGAGAGCTTTCTTGAATCCTTCGTTGGCGAGGTTTTCGGCAAGCTCTGCAGAGATAGAATCTCCATAGCGTTGTTTGATAATGCTCTGTGGTACTTTTCCCCTGCGGAAACCAGGTATTTCGAGGTTTTCTCCCACCTGTTGAAGTATTCTCTTGTAACGCTCTTTTACTTCGTCGGCAGAGAAAAATATACTGATTGTCCTGAGATAGGGTTGAGGAGATTCTACTTTTATTTCCATATTATTCCTTTTAGTTATCATTGCAGTTTTGCGAGCGGGGGGATTTGAACCCCCACGGAAAATTCCACTGGATCCTAAGTCCAGCGCGTCTGCCAGTTCCGCCACGCTCGCATTCAAGCAAATTAGAAGTTTTCAAATTTGGGTAAAAAATTTACTCAATTAAATAAGCAAAAACTATACCTATTATAGTTAGGCAATTTACTCCATAAATTAATTTTCGCAACCGACTTTTTAAAAACATATTTTAGCGACCGCAATCAATTGCATAAATCGGTAATAAATTTTAACAAAAATAAATTTCCCCTAAACCTTAGCTAATTTTTTCAGTCAAAAGAATTGAAATGAAGAAAATAAGAAAACAAATATATTTCGATGGAATTGAAAATGATGTGGTATAATTTTATAACAGTTAAGTTATATTTATATAACACACATAAAAAGGCCTGAGACATTTCATAACTAAGGCTTTAAAGAGATAACTGCGTAGAAATGGTATAAATTAGTAACAAATTTGGAGGAATAATATATATGAACATCAAGGGTAACGCTATAAGTTGTTATATATCAACAAGTTATAAGTGTAACTATGTGTGGCACGAAAAATGTTATCTTCTTTTAGCAACTCGTTCAATCTTAACTTCGCAAATAAACATTTACGATTTTAACGGGAATCTATTATGAATTTTAAAAGAAAAAATCAAAAATCCCTGATGGCAATTTTGTTCTTCGTGATTGTACTGCCACTTTATGGTAGTTTCTTCAGCGATACTGTCCACACCGTGCACGTCTATTTTGACGACCCGGATTACTGGGACGAACTCGACGCAACCCACACTACAGAGGAATACATCATGTGCAGCGTGGTTTTCGACGCGGTGGATACGCTCGACAGCGTGGGAATCCGCCTGAAGGGCAACAGCTCCTATGGTATCCCGACGAATAAGAAGCCATTCCACCTCAAGCTCGACGAATATATCGATGGTCAGGATTATCGAGGTCTCGATCGGTATTCTTATAATAACGGTTTCAAGGATCCGACATTTCTGCGCGAAAAACTTGCATCGGAGGTTTTCCACGGCTTAGGTGTTCCCTGTCCGCGCGCAACATGGTCGGTAATCTATTATAACGACGTGTATTGGGGCTTCTATTCGGTCGTCGATCCAATCAATAAAGATGCCCTTTCACGCTTTTTTGGCGAGAACGACGAAAACCTCTACAAGGGTGACCCAAATGGCACGCTCGAATGGTTGGGATGGACAGTATCGTTATATAAAGCTCGATATGAGAAGACCACGAACGAAATCGCGGACGATTGGACAGACCTCATCGAGTTCATAAATTTTCTGAATAACACCGGCGATACAGATTTTAATAGCGAGATCCTCGAATGGTTCGATGCCATCGGTTTCGCGCGGATGTGGGCCGCGAATACATTCCTGGTGAATCTCGACAGCTATCAGGGCACCGGACATAATTACTATATTTATTTCGACTCCAACACGATCGGTAGATACATCGTTCAGGATATGAACGAGGCTTTTGGAGTTTTTAGCTTCGGGATGAGCGGTTCGGAAATGCGTACTATGGCAGTCGATTGGATGTCTGACAATAGGCCATTAGCGGAAAGGCTTTTCGAGGATTGGACGCCCTTTAGCCGTCTCGTTGATTGCGCGATCCACGAACTCCTCGAAACCACGCTCGAATACTCGACATTCTCGGCACGTGTGACGGAACTGGCCGACCTCGTTCGTCCCTATGTTTATGACGACGACAATAAAATGTTCTCGAATTCCGATTTCGAGACGAACCTCGACGACGATATCGGCGGCGGTGGGCCTCCTCCGCACGGTGGAATGACAATCCCCGGCCTGCGCGATTTTATTTATGATCGAGGGATTTATCTCGCCTCTGTGATCGGGCCTTGCGACGAAATCGATGTAGAGGGCGCGGTTCTTATCAATGAGGTTATGGCTGATAACGACGCGATTATCGACGACGAAATGGGTGAATTCGATGATTGGTTCGAAATCTATAATCCCGGTGACTCGATTGTGGATCTATCTTATTGGTGGGTTTCGGATGATCTCACCGAGCCGCGCAAGTGGAGTTTTCCGAACGGAACGAACGTTCCCGCCGACGGTTATCTCCTTGTATGGGCGGATAGCGACCCGGAACAGGGCGATCTACACACCAGTTTCAAGCTCGATGCCGACGGTGAGTCTGTCTCGCTATCCGCGCCGGATTTCATCGGAAACGGTTTCTGCGACAGCGTTTCGTGGATAAATATGCCCACAGATAGCAGCTGGGGCCGATATCCAAACGGCAGCGCAACCTGGCAAATATGCGTAGTTGCAACCCCGGAAGCTGAAAATTTATGGAGTGCGGTTCTGGTATCTAATGATATTCTTCCGGCCGACTTCTCTTTATCGGTCCATCCAAATCCCTTCAATTCGGCGGTGACGATCTCGTTATCTGCCGGCGTCGGCGCGAGCAAGGCTCGCCCCGGTCAGGTCGGAGTAGAGATTTTCGATGTAAACGGAAGAATGGTGGCCGACCTGCCCGTTCCGAACTGCGATTTGGGAAATTCGCAATTCGGCCCGACGCCGGTAATTTGGCAGCCGGAAGAATCAATAGGCAGCGGCGTGTATCAAATCCGCGCGACTGTGGGGGTCGAAACTGTTACTAAACGGATTGTCTATCTTAAATAAAATGGAAACATCTGGTTTAACATATCGATATTTCAATCCGTTTCGGAAGTTCGGTTATCCGCTTTCGGCTGTTTTTTGGCAATGAATGCTATCGATGTGCAATTTTTGTAGATAATTGCATTAAAAAAGGTTTTCTATCGGTTAATATCGATTTACAATCGTTCGCTCTTTAAAAATTATCGATTTAATATGAATAAATATTGTTTGTTTATAATTATTAATCCTTTGGGATCACTTTATTATCACTTGCATATGATTTCATATTGAATAATAAATAAAAAAGATTCATTAATTATGAAATATTATCGTTTGATATCAAATTTATATCGATTCATATCAATTTAATATTAAATAAAATTTCGTTATATATAGATAGTTATATATAAGCAATCAATATAATTTAGATATAAGCGGATAAAAAATCATATAAATCGATTATAAATAATTATGAACGGAATTAAAATCATTATCAATCGAATCAAGAATCGTAATATACAGATATAAAACTATTATTAAACGATAATAAAGCGATATGAATAGATATAAAATCAATATGAATCGATTGAAAGTCATATGTAACGCATTTTCAGATATTTCTGGGGAATATTCCTCGGAAAAAACCCGATTGAACGAGCTAAATGGTGAATCGATCTTGTTGTATCGATGATAAAACCAGTATTCGAACAGGAAAAAGATGTCTTTAACTAAAATTACTCTAATAATTATCTCGATTATTACCATGGTCTCAGCCTCTTTCGCGGTCGATTATCCCATCGTCGATACCGGGCAGGAGGAGTGTTACAACGCGTCGGTCTCTATCGAGTCGCCCTCTCCAGGCGATCCCTTCTACGGACAGGACGCGCAATTCGACGGCAACACCCCAAGTTACACGATCAGCGGCGATAGCCTGACGGTCTATGACAATGTCACCGGCCTCACCTGGATACGCAGCCCGGATCTGGACGGCGACGGCGATATCGACGCCGACGATAAGCTCACCTGGACGGAGGTTCAGGATTATCCGGACGTTCTGAATACCGCAGGTTTCGGAGGTTACAACGACTGGCGCGTGCCCACAATCAAGGAACTCTATTCGTTGATAAAGTTCAACGGGCAGGATATCAGCGGATATTCCGGTTCGCTCGATCTCATCCAGCCGTTCATCGACGACGAGGTTTTCGACTACGCTTACGGCGACACTGTTTCCGGCGAGCGTCCGATCGATTCGCAGTATGCGTCGAGCAACGTATATAATGAATACACGATTCCCGGCGTGGCGAAACTTTTCGGTGTGAATTTCGCCGACGGCCGAATCAAGGGCTACGACACCGCGATGCCTATGGGCGACAAGACCTTCACTTTTATTGCGGTGCGCGGGAATCCGTTGTATGGTATTAACGATTTTTACGACAACGGCGATGGCACGATCGACGACAGTGCAACAAGTCTTATGTGGCAGAAGGGGCATTCGCCGGACAGCCTCAGCTGGGAGGACGCCCTTGAATACGCCGAGACACTTTCTGTAGGCGGTTACGACGACTGGCGACTTCCCAACGCCAAGGAACTTCAGAGCATCGTCGATTACACTCGTTCCCCCGGAACCAGCGGCGCGGCTATCGATCCCATCTTCGAATGCGCGTCTATAACCAACGAAGCCGGTGCGGTAGATTACCCCTGGTTCTGGACAAGCACAACTCACGCTATAGTTTACGGCGGCTCTTCGGCGGCTTATGTGACTTTCGGGCGTGCCTCGGGATGGATGCAACTCCCCGGTCGAACTTATTATTCATATATCGATATTCACGGGGCGGGAGCGCAGCGAAGCGACCCCAAGAGCGGATCCTACCTCGATTATTATCTGGGCTCCGATTCGCTGGGCAACCCGGTTTACGGCCACGGCCCGCAGGGGGATATCATTCGGGTTTATAATTACGCGCGCTGCGTGCGGGATATCGGATCTGTCGGCATCGAAAGCCGCTCCAGCTTGCCGGAGGATATGGACATTCAGGCTTACCCCAATCCCTTCAATTCGGCGGTGACGATCTCGTTATCGGCCGGCGTCGGCGCGAGCAAAGCTCGCCCCGGGCAGATCGGAGTAGAGATTTTAGATGTAAGCGGAAGAATGGTGGCCGACCTGCCCGTTCCGAATTGCGATTTGGGAAATTCGCAATTCGTGCCGACGCCGGTAATTTGGTCGCCGGAAGAAAGCATCGGCAGCGGCGTGTATTTTGTCAAAGTAGCCAATGGAAATACATCTGTATCGAAGAAACTAATATATTTAAAATAGGAAAAACGTTTTATAATGCGGCTTAAGGGGAGCGAACAATAAAACGAGGATAATATGAAAAACAAAACGAAAAACGAAATCAAGAAAGACACTGAGAGCTGTGGTCTGTTGCTCGTTTTCGAGGGCCTCGACGGTGCCGGAAAAAGCACGCAGGTCCAGCGACTTGCGGAATATCTCGAAAAAAAGGAACACTCGGTTGTTGTAACGAGCTGGAATTCGAGCAAATACATCGGACGTGCGGTGAAGCGAGCGAAAAAGGCACAACTTCTTACTCCGAATTGTTTCAGCGCTCTTCACGCAGCGGATTTTTTCAACCGTCTCGAAAATATTGTTATACCTTCGCTAAATGCTGGTAAGGTAGTTATTTGCGATCGTTATTCATATACTGCATTAGCACGAGATGAAGCCCGCGGTATCGACGCGGAATGGGTTAAGCGAATTTATTCTCTCGCAATCGAACCAGATATGGCTTTTCTGTGTCATGTCCCTGTCGAGGTAGCACTGGAACGCGCTATGAAAAAGAACGGCAATGTGCCCAAATATTACGAATCGGGAATGGACGTGTCAGGCCAAAGGGATCCAACGCAATCTTTCAGAGAATTTCAAGGTAAG
>Ga0272443_10000908_pt1 | contig 48563 bp, 46 predicted proteins | sample SSMAcet12_FD_193581 | JGI IMG/M metagenome (GOLD analysis project Ga0272443, IMG submission 193581) | Marine sediment archaeal communities from Little Sippewissett salt marsh, Falmouth, MA, United States - SSM-Acet-12 | ecosystem: Environmental > Aquatic > Marine > Wetlands > Sediment ...
GGGGTTAAAGGACGCAATCGGATACAACCTACTTCCGGCCGCGGACCATTGCAAGAATTCGAAAATTTAATAAATCATTACACTATCCGCTATTCGAGTTTCAGAGTTTTTACCAGTTTCGTTGCTTTATTCATTTGCTGCACCAATCAGCCTGGTAGGGAGAGGGAGTCTTTGCATGCAATTCCTGATAAGTACCCGCATTTGACTTGGTTTACGGAATCCAGATCGAAAAGGGTTGACGTTCTCTCCCGGTTTTGCAGACTGTGGAAAAAGAGACTACTTTTGTCGCCATTCGGGCATCAATAGCTGGCCCGAAGTAATTCATCAACCTATTTATGGGAAATTAAAATGCAGGGCAAAGTAAAGTGGTTCAACGAAGCCAAGGGCTTCGGGTTCATCGAGGTGGAAGCCGAGCAGGACGTTTTTGTGCATTACAGCGCAATTCTGGGTGACGGTTTTCGCAAACTCGCGGAAGGCGAAGATGTCGAATTTGAAGTTGAGGATGGGCCGAAAGGTCCAGCCGCCAAGGCGGTGAAACGCCTGAATCCATCGACTTCTTCGTGGTAAATCAGAGGAAGTCCCGAAGCCGCGGCTAATCACGTCGCGGTTTTTATTGCCTGGTAACTACCTGAGTCGTTCCGAATTCAAGCCTACAGCACTGAAATCTCGTTCCTCGTCATCTATTCCTGGGCGTTTTTCCAGGCGGTGATGAGCGACATCCACTTTCGCGCGTTGTGGGCTGAAAAGGACCATGCGCCGTCCCGATAAACATCCTCAAATTCACTGGCAAAATTCTCTTCTGACCAGGGCCGGAAATGGTCCATCTTCTCCATCAGACGCTGATAACTCGGGCCAGTGAGAATTGTGTGCAGCCCGAAGATTTTTCCCTCGCGGACGGTGAAGCATCCGACATAAGACAACGAATCGACTTCCATCAGTGCGAGCCAGTCATTCGTTTCCACCAACAGGCAGCGAATCGTTTCGCCCTCTCCATTCAGATCACGGAAGGAATAACGGGAGTGGATCGCTGCATCCCATTCCAGCATGCCCTTGACTTCTCCAATGCCATGTTTCTCCCACTGTCCCTCGCACGAGAAAAGGATGTTTTCTGCCAGTAAATCCATTTGACCGGCAACGTCGTCTCCGTTATGGGCAGTAGTAAATGTCTCAATGACATGAATTGGGTTAGGTGCACAGGAGAGGAAAAGGAGCAACAAAATAACCGGGAGAAACCGTAGCATGAGTTCCTCCAACGTTAGTGTATGTGCGGGGTACCGAAGTGTAAATAGCCGTGCGGCAGGCCGTTAGGAGGAGAGGTGAGCGTCCAGCCAGACCATCTGATCGTCGGGAAGGCCCTGCATGGTGAAATCACCAGTCAGTTCAATGACGATCAGGCGTTTGGTGTCGTCCAGACGATCTTCAAAAAGCTCGTCGAGTTGATCAAGGTCCATCTCCGTCGCAACGAACCAGGTTGTGTCAGTGGCCTGGACAAAGTCATCAAACTCGTCGGCAAGCAACGCGTCGAGTAGGGCGGAACCCTCCTCTTCATGGTGAATCAGGTAAACAGTCATCTTCGCTCCGCTTTCCTCTGAATGTAGTCCAGCTCAGGGCAGTTTAGGAAAGCATATCTCGAGCATGTCCGGTAGCTCCTTACTCCAATAGCTCCAGGAGTGACCCTCGTTGCCTTCCGACGTGTGGAGTTCAACTCCACGTTCACGGAGGATGTTCAACCATTCGTAATACTCAGGCGTGTTGCATCTCTCGTTCCCCATACACGCAAAAACCTTCGTCGGGAGTCTGTCGAAGTACTGGTATTTCGGGAAAAGCATTGGAGCGCTCTTGCGAAGAGCTGGAGCGAATGCGCCAACCATCCCGAAAGTCTCCGGACAGATTACAGCCATGTCCGCTGCCATTTTGCCGCCAAATGAGGCACCCATCACGAGGGATTTATCCCGGTCAACCGAAAGATGATAACGAGACCGCAGCTCTGGCAGAAGCTCCTCGATGATGAACTTGCGCCATTCCGGTTGGACATCATATTCGAGGTTGCGGAGTTGGCTGTCTGTTGTCACCAGGATGGCGACAAGGGGTTCGATTTTTCCCAGATAGAGAAGATTGTCGAGAATTACATCGATACGACCTTGATGAAGAGTTGACCATCCATCACCAGCAAGAAGGAATGGATAGGGGGGGATGCGGTTGGAATCGAACCCGGGCGGCAGATAGACATAGACTATACGGCTATAACCCAGAGCTTCGCTTTTCCAGACGATTTCGTCTACTCGTCCTTTCGCAGAACCCGGAATGGGCGTTATCAGTGGAGCAGGTGTCCAGCCCGGCATTGTGAATTGTGAAAGGTCTCGAAACGAGAGAGGCTGGGTGTTCAGCGGATCATGATAAAAATGAGCATCCTCGGTGGTGAAAGTGTATTCGCAGCAGGCGTCAAAAGGTGCGTTGATTTTCAGGTATTGGAGATTTGTATCGGGTATACGCTGCAACTCAATGGCTTTCATTTTCGTAATCAATCCCAGCAACCGCAACGGCTGCTCATACTCTACCAGAAACAACACTGAACTGCTATCTGTCAGCGGTGTGCCGCCGTGCCATTTAACCTCTTCAAGGAAACTCCAGACTAACTGTTGACGTTTCGTTGGTGAGGCCTGCATCGCTTTGGCGAGCATGGAATCAAAATCGGCAATGTTGAGTTTTGAGCGTTGAGTTGGCAGGTTTGGCATATAACCAGCACATCCGACCGTAAGTAGCAAGGTCAGCAAAAGGAGGGCTCCGATACATCTCGTGCGCAACACGCCTTATTAAAAAGGTCCTTGATTGCAATTACAGGGTGTTAAAACCTGCAAATGCATAGACTTCCGGCTCTTGGTGCAACCTGTGGCTCTCTACGGACAGCGTGTAAATAAAAGACTCGATCTATTGTCTAGACAGTATCATTGGTCGTATGGTTACAATCTCAAAACCTCTTCGGAAAACATATTTCAAGCATCTTCGGCAATTCTATGCTCCAGTAACTCCAGGAATGGCCGCCATTTCCTTCAAAAGTGTGAACCTCGACGCCTCGTTTTTCCAACACCTCCAGCCATTGGTAATAGAGGGGTGTGTTGTACCGCTCGTTTCCCATGCAGCTAAAGACTTTATTGGGGAGTTTGTAGCACCTGCTGTAGTTAGCAGACAGCATCTCGCCGCCATTGTGAAGTGCAGGCGAAAAGACTCCCAGCATGCCGAATATGTCCGGATAACGCCAGGCCATGTCGATTGCCATACGACCTCCGAAGGATATGCCCATCACCAACGTCTCCTTGGGGTCTTCGCTCAGTGGATAGCGCTCCCGCAACACTGGCAGGAGCTCGCTGACAATGAATTCCCTCCACTCAGGCTGGGTCTGGTACTCCATGTTGCGACGCGCCATGTCCGTTGTCACCATGACACCGATCAGTGGTTCGATCTTGCCGAGAAAGAGAAGGTTGTCCAGAATGATGTCAAGTTTGCCCCCGACGAGTGTGCTTCGTCCATCTCCTGAAAGGAGGAAAGGATAGGGGATCTCGCGCTCAGGATTATATCCCGGGGGAAGATAGATGTACACCCAGCGTTCGTAGCCCAGCGACTTGCTCTCGACCAGCAATGTATCCAGCTTCCCACGAGGTGCCTGTGGGATCGGTTCAATCAGTTCTGCGGGTTTCCAGCCCGGCATGGAGAAATTTGATAGTTTACGCCAGGAGAGCGGCTGCTTGTTCATCGGGTCGACAAAGAAATGTGCATCAGAGGTGTTGAAGCTGTACTCGAAATTGGCGTCGGGTGGTACATCCAGTTTCAGGTACTGAATATTTGTATCAGGAATACGCTTCAGAGGCAATGCCTTCATTTTCGTGATCAAACTCATCACATAGAGCGGTTGTTCGTATTCTACAAGAAACAGGACTGCGCTGCTGTCCGAAAGTGGGGCTCCTCCACGCCATTTCACTTCTTCGAGAAAATTCCACGCAATTCGTTGGCGTCTGCCGGGAGTTGTTTGCAGTGCATCTGAGAGCATAGCGTCGAATTCAGCGATGGTCATAGGGGATCGTGTTCTGCTCAGGGAAGAGTGCAGAGATGCACATCCGACCATCAGGGCGATGGTCAGCAGAAAGAGGGCTCCGACAAGTCGTCTGACTTGCATGACCATAAGATAGCATTAAGAAGGATCAAAACCACTATTTCTCGAGTGCCCCCAGCCTGTTTTGCGGATACTCGAAACGCTGAAAGCGCTGAAATAGAATTGCGATACGGAAAATTATAAGTATTTGGCACAAAGGTTGGCGCATGTGGTGTAAGCAAATTGTGATTCCTTTCACGAAAAGTAGCCCGGTGACAATCGTTGATGGTTATGCTAAGTGTGCAATATAATGGGTTGTATATAAACGATTTAATGAATACACACTCTCGGGGGCTCCAGGAAACCGGTGATTGACTTGCTTGATTAGTAAGGGTAATTTTGTGAAGAATTTTACAAGGCATGTGATCGCACAGGGGGATTTACATCATGTTGATGTCCAAGCAGGCAAAGTTGCGCGAAGAGGTTCGGGAGTTGGCCGAAGTGTTCGGTCACGATCGAAGCGCGCTACTTCCAATCCTGCACAAGATTCAGCAGAAATACTACCACATCTCGGAATACGCGATGCAGGTGGTTGCGGACTTTCTTGAGATCCATCCAGTGGAAGTATACGGTGTCGTAAGCTTCTACAGTTTTCTGAACCTGCATCCTCGCGGAAGATTTGTCATTCGGCTTTGCAAGACAATCTCCTGCGACATCCAGGGAGGGAAACGTGTCGCTCGGCAGCTCGAGAACGACTTGGGAATCAAATTCGGTGAAACGACGCCGGATGGAAAATTCTCGCTTGAATGGGCTAACTGCATCGGCATGTGTGATCAAGGTCCCGGCATGCTCGTCAACGATCAGGTGTTCACCCATGTTACCCCGGAAAAGGTGCATGACATCGTTGAAGGGCTGCGGCGGACATTGAATCAGCACTCAATGCAGTCGGGTGAAATCTTCACAACTCCGCAAATCCATTCAGCAAATGAGGTGGAGCTATGACAGTCGGCACAGATACCTCCAAATGGACCTACGCGACAGTTGAGGCTGAGTCCGGATTGAAAATCGCTTCCAAGCTGAAGCCGGAAGAGATCATCTCCACCGTTTCCGAATCAGGGCTTCGTGGTCGTGGCGGGGCGGGCTTCCCTACGGGATATAAGTGGAAATTCTGCGCAGAGCAGAAAGGCGATCAGAAATATGTCGTCTGCAACGCGGACGAGGGCGAACCCGGTACGTTTAAAGACCGTGTCATTCTTACTGAATTCCCGAACCTTGTCCTCGAAGGTATGACAATCGCAGGCAGGGCTATTGGAGCGACGGGTGGTGTGATCTATCTCCGCGCCGAGTATCTCTATCTCTTCCATTACCTGAAAGAGGTTATTCAGAAACGTCGCAACCTCGGCCTGCTCGGCACCGACATCATGGGCATCAAAGGTTTCGATTACGACATCGACATTCGAATCGGCGCAGGTGCCTATATCTGCGGTGAAGAGACCGCGCTGATTGAATCGATGGAAGGTCACCGGGGTGAGCCCCGCAACCGTCCGCCGTTCCCGGTTCACACTGGCTTCATGGACAACCCAACCATCGTCAACAATGTCGAAACCCTGGCGTGGGTGCCCTGCATTCTCTCCAAAGGCGCGCCCTGGTTCGCCGAAATCGGAACGGATAAATCCAAGGGATTCAAACTCTTCAGTGTCTCCGGCGATGTTGAGAGCCCTGGGGTTTATGAACTTCCAATGGGCATCAGCGTCGAGGAGTTGCTGGAGACTGTCGGCGGTGCGAACGCCAAGGCGGTTCAGGTTGGCGGAGCGTCCGGTCGCTGCGTACCTGCTTCACAGTTCTCGGAGCGGTTGATCGCTTTTGAGGATATGGCCACTGGTGGTTCGATCATCGTGATCGGCCCCGGTCGTGACATGCTGCATATGCTTCGCGACTTCCTCGAGTTCTTTGTCGAGGAGTCTTGTGGACAGTGCACGCCCTGCCGTGAGGGGAATGTGAAACTCCTAGAGGGTGTCCGCCTGCTGGAGGAGGGAAAGTGCTCGATGCGTTATCTGAACGAGCTCTGTTCCCTCGGTGAGACGATGCAGATCGCCAGCAAGTGCGGTCTTGGACAGTCGAGTCCGAACGCGTTCCTCAGCATCGTCGAATTCTTTAAGGACGAAATCATGGGTCGTATCAACCATGCCGCCAGCCAGGAGTATGCACAATGATTATCCAAAAAGACTTGAAGACACCGGATTCTCCAAAATATCCGCGCACGCCTCACAGCATGCGGCCGATTCCCTACGACCCGGATCACCCGGATCAAGAGATCACGGTCACAGTTGATGGGGTTGAGGTAACCGTAGATCGTGGTACGATGCTTCTGGAAGCCGCAGAAAAAGTCGGTATCCGAATTCCGACCCTCTGCCATCACCCCGACCTCTGTGTCGCGGGCGTCTGTCGTATCTGTGTCGTTGAAATCGAGGGCCAAAAGACCCTGCAGGCCTCCTGCTCCTATCCTGTGACCGAGCCGATCAGCATCAAGACCAGCTCGCGCAAGGTGCGTCTGGCACGACGCCACATCCTCGACCTACTTCTCTCAAAGCACTATGGCGACTGCACATCCTGTTTCCGCAACAACAACTGCGAGCTGCAATCATTGGCGCACGAATATGGTGTTGACTTCTACCGTTTCGGAAAACCGGATAAACCGCTCTTCGAAAAGGATCACAGCAGCTACGCGGTTCAGCGCGATAACAATAAGTGCATCCTCTGCCGTCGCTGCGTCCGTACCTGTATCGACATTCAGGAAGTTGGTGCGCTCGAAGTCGCGAACCGTGGTAACAAGTGCAAGATCACAACGTTTAATGATAAACCTCTTGCCGAGGTTGTATGCATCAGTTGTGGCCAGTGCATCAACCGCTGCCCGACTGGCGCTCTGTATGCCACTGACCCGACGGATGAGGTCTGGGATGCTATCGACAACCCGAAAAAACATGTTGTCATTCAGACCGCTCCGGCTCCCCGTGCGGCGATTGGCGAATGCTTCGGCCTCCAGCCGGGAACTGCAGTCACCTTTGAGTTGAACACGGCGCTGAGGCGAGCGGGATTCGACAAAGTCTTCGATACAAACTTCTCCGCCGACTTGACGATTATCGAGGAGGGTACGGAACTTCTCGGCCGACTTCACAAGGCGCTGGTTGAAAAAGACGAATCCGTCCGAATCCCGATGTTCACCTCCTGCAGTCCGGGATGGATCAAGTACATCGAACATTTCTACCCGGAATACCTTGACAACGTATCGTCATGCAAGAGTCCGCAGCAGATGTTCGGCGCGGTTATCAAGACCTATTACGCCAACCTGCACAAGATCGACCCGAAAGACGTTGTTAGTGTCAGCCTGATGCCTTGCGCTGCGAAGAAATTCGAGTGTAACCGTCCGGAGATGTATTCAAGCGGGTACAAGGATGTTGATTATGTTCTGACGACTCGTGAGGCTGCCCAGATGCTCTCCGAGGCGGGCATCAGCCTGCCGGATATGCCCAAATCCGATTTCGACGATCCCTTTGGATCAGCGACTGGTTCCGGAGTCATTTTCGCTGCGACCGGTGGTGTGATGGAAGCCGCACTACGTACCGTCATCGAGTTGGTGATGGGGGTGCAGGTTGAGGACCTGTTTGACCATGCTCGCATCGTTCCGGTTCGTGGGTTCGAAGGCTGCCGCATGGCAGAAGTCACCCTGACTCAAACCGGAGAAGTCCCCGACATCCTCAAGGGCAAGTTTAAGAATTGGGACTGGTTGAAAGGTGCCACCGTACGTGTCGGAGTGGCCCATGGAACGGCGAATGCTCACCGTGTCATGCAGGATATCAAAAACGGCGGAGAATTCAGTAAATGCCACTTCATCGAGTTTATGGCCTGCCCCGGCGGCTGCCTCGGTGGTGGTGGACAGCCAATACCGACCAATCCGGAGATTCGCGCGGCTCGAGCCAATGCGATCTACTCCGAGGACGAGAACTACGAAGTAAGGAAGAGCCACGAAAACCCGGCGGTGGCGCAACTCTATTCGGACTTCTTCACCAAGGGTCCGGGTGGAAACCTTAGCCACAAGCTGTTGCATACCCACTATACGCCTCGAGGGAAATACATCGAGGAGTAGCAGTAACGCAGTTATCGTTTATATCATGGAGCGCCGCTGGGGAATGACGTTCTTATCCAGTGGCGCTCCAGTTGCATTTTAGGGGTACCGTAAAGAGGGGAGTTCAAGGTGTTTTCCACTACATCCAAACCTGAAATCATCGTTGAGTCCAAAATTTCTGAGACTCTTGATGCAACCGTAGATCCAAGCGCGCACCATGTCCGCGAAATCCTTGCGAAGGCAAAGGAGATGAAGGGCCTCGATCCACTTGATGTGGCCGTTCTTGCAGGGGTAAGTGATCCAGAATTGATCAGCGAAATGTTTCACACGGCGCGCTGGGTGAAGGAGACGATTTACGGCAGACGGTTGGTTTTATTCGCCCCCCTCTATATTTCGAACCTGTGCGCAAATGAATGTCTTTACTGCGCATTCCGCGCTCGTAACAAGGAGCTCACCCGCAGGGCGCTGAATCAGGAGGAGATCGAGCACGAAGTCAAGGTTTTGCTGCGGCAGGGGCACAAGCGTGTACTGCTTGTTGCAGGCGAGTCCTACCCGAAACAGGGATTCCAGTACGTTCTCGATTCGTTGAAAACGATCTATGATACCCGCGAGAACGGTGCGAACATTCGGCGGGTAAATGTGAACGTTGCCCCGCTGGAGGTGGAGGAATTCCGTGCGTTGAAGCAGGCGGGCATCGGTACGTACCAACTTTTCCAGGAAACCTACCACCACGAAACCTATTCCAAGGTTCACGCTGGCGGGAAAAAACGGAACTATGACTGGCGTGTCACCTGTATGGACCGGGCGATGGAGGCAGGTATTGATGACGTTGGCATCGGCGTTCTCTTCGGCCTTTTCGACTGGCGATTTGAAATTCTTGCTCTGATGCAGCACATCCGCCACCTCGAGAACAAATTTGGCGTCGGGCCGCATACGATCAGTGTTCCAAGACTCGAACCAGCATCCGGTTCGGAGATCAGCTATCATCCACCCTTCGCAGTCAGCGACATCGATTTCCGCAAAATTGTGACGATCCTGCGTCTGGCGGTTCCCTATACGGGCTTGATCATGTCCACCCGCGAATCGGTGAGTATCCGTCGCGAGACCTTTGCGCTTGGGATCAGCCAGATCAGTGCCGGAAGCCGCACAAATCCCTACGGCTACAGCGAAGAGGAAAAGTCAGTCGCCAGTCAGTTCTCCCTGAACGATCACCGTCCACTCGACGAAGTGATTCGCGACATCACACAGCTTGGCTACATCCCCAGTTTCTGCACCGGTTGCTACCGGCTCGGCAGAACGGGGCAGGATTTCATGGACCTCGCGAAACCTGGCGAGATCAAGAACCATTGCAATCCCAATGCGGCATCAACGTTTGTGGAGTATCTTGAGGACTACGCTAGCAAAGAGACCAAAGAGGTCGGTGAGAACGCCCTGAACGATTTTCTCGCTGAGATGGAGGACCTTCCGCGTCGCCGTGCAGAAACTCTGGTCAACAAGGTCCGTGGCGGCGAACGGGATGTTTACTGCTAAACTCGAAGTCGGGCGTCATGGACCGCGCAAAAGGTGGCAAGTCTTTCGGACATGAGAGCTTGCACATCTGGTGTCGCGATCCACTGACGACGGAACGGTTAAAGGTAGTACGGATCATTGCCTCTCGAATTTTTGTGCCATTGCCCGGCTTGCTGGTCTGACGAAGTGTCAAACCGGACAATCCGAAATTGTGTAAGCCGGACATGCCTTTCCGGGGAAAACAGCAAAGCAAGTTCATGTATCTCAGGACCATGGGGATTCGGAAAATCGGAACGTGATGTCTGCGGAGAACAAAAAAACTCGCCGTGAACGGGATGGGCTTGGTGGTATTGACCTTCCTGCAGAGTCGTTGAGCGGCATACACACCTGCCGTGCGAGGGAGAATTTTTCACTCGCTGGCAGGCCGGTGCATCCCGCACTTTCCAAAGCCTATGGCTGGGTAAAACTCGCTGTACTCCGCGCGAATCGCGAGGTGGGTGCGTGGTCCGGCCGTGAGGCACAGGCGGATGCCCTCGAACGCGCCTGCTCGGAATTGGTGGATGGAACCCTGGTTTCGGAAATCGTCGTAGATGCTTTGCAGGGTGGGGCGGGCACATCGACGAACATGAACGTCAACGAGGTGCTCGCCAATCGCGCCTTGCAGATACTGGGCCGTGAACCCGGCTCCTATCAGATAATCGACCCTCTCGACGATGTCAACTGCCATCAATCCACCAACGACACCTATCCAACCGCGCTGAAACTGGCTGCGATTCAATCCCTTCAAGTTCTTGAACCCGAACTCATTGCGCTTCAGGAGGCGTTTCAGGCGAAGGAATTGGAATTCGCGCACGTTGTCAAAGTGGGGCGAACCCAGCTTCAGGATGCTGTTCTGACAACCCTCGGCCGTGAGATGAGCGCCTATAGTGAGGCAATCAACCGTGACCGCTGGCGTCTTTACAAGGCGCAGGAGCGTTTGCGTGTGGTTAATCTCGGCGGCACGGCGATTGGAACCGGCCTCGGTGCACCGCGCAAGGTGATATTCCGCGCAACGGACATCCTGCGAGAACTGACCGGGATTCCACTCGCGCGGGCGGATAACCTCGTAGACGCAACCCAGAACGCGGATGTATTTGTCGAGGTGCATGGTTTGCTCACTGCATGTGCGACATCGCTGATCAAAATCGCGGGTGATCTGCGCTTGATGTCGAGCGGACCTGAGGCGGGATTCGGAGAGATCAAGTTGCCAGCGGTTCAGGCTGGATCATCAATCATGCCGGGCAAGGTCAATCCGGTGATCCCCGAGGCGGTGACTCAGGAGGGGATGAAAGTCCTCGGAAACCATACGACACTCGCTCAGGCGGTTGCCGCGGGTTCGCTGGAGTTGAATCCCTTCCTGCCGCTGATAGCGGATGTCCTGCTCGAATCCATCGACCTGCTGACTCGCGCTTGCTGGATGTTGCGCGAGAAATGCGTAGTTGGCATTGAAGCGGACGAGAAACGGTGTCGTCAGCACGTCGAGTCCTCCACGGCGTTTGCGACAGCCCTTGTTCCTGTGATTGGCTATGAGAAGGCGGGGGAGGTGCTCAAAGCGGCGCGAGACGAGAGAACAACTGTTCGCGAGTCCGCGCTCAAGATGGGTGTGATCGGCGAGCAGGAGCTGGATGCTTTGCTCACCCCGGAAGCTGTGATGAAGCTGGGGTATTAATAGAATTGACAGTCTTGTGTCATTGCGAGGAAGCGCGCCGTCGGTTTGAGGTGTCATTGCGAGGATGGGCAAAACCCGACGAAGCAATCTCGTAGTTGGGGAGTGTGGCCCGACTTGATCGTCAAGTTGGGGATCTCAGAGAATGATGATTGAATGAGGAAACAGATGTCCCGTGGCACGTCAAAATCCTTCCGTCTGCACATCGCCCTCTTCGGGCGGCGGAACGTTGGCAAGTCGAGTCTGCTCAACGCGCTGACAGGGCAGGAGGTCTCCATCGTTTCCGAGACCGCCGGGACGACCACGGACCCCGTTGAAAAACCGATGGAACTGCTCCCTCTCGGCCCGGTGCTGTTTATCGACACAGCGGGCATCGATGATGTCGGTGCGCTCGGTCAGCAGCGTGTCGTGAAGTCGCAGAAGGTCTTCGAACGGTGTGATTTGGGTGTGATCGTCACCGATGGCGAGTGGTCCAGTTTCGAGGATGCCGTTCTCCAAAAACTTACAGAGGCCGAGATCCCTGCCATCGCTGTGCTGAACAAGTCTGATATCTGGCAAACCGAAAATCTCAGGCAGGAATTGACGTCACGTGGGGTCTACAGCGTCGAGGCAAGCGCCCTTAACGGTTCCGGGATCGCCGAAGTGAAAAACGCTCTGATCCGAAATGCCCCCGCCGAATACCTCGAACAGCCGGTGATAGTAGCCGATCTGGTCGGTGCAGGCGAGTTGGCGGTACTGGTCGTACCCATCGACAAAGAGGCACCCAAGGGCCGGCTGATTAATCCGCAGGTGCAGGTGATCCGTGAGCTGCTGGATGCCGATGCGATGAGCATGGTGGTCAAGGAACGGGAACTGCGGTCAGCACTGGAACGATTGCAGACTCCGCCGAAACTAGTCGTCACAGACAGCCAGGCGTTCCTCAAGGTTGCTGCGGATGTGCCGCAATCGGTCCCCATGACCTCGTTCTCGATCCTTTACAGTCGATTTCGTGGCGACCTCGCGACACAGGCCTTGGGAGCGGTTTCGGTGGAGAGGTTGAAGCCTGGGGACCGTGTTCTGATCGCTGAGGCCTGTACACATCATCCCATCGGCGAGGACATCGGCCGTGTAAAAATCCCTCGCTGGCTCACTCAATATGTTGGCGGGAAGCTGGACTTCGATGTAGTCGCCGGGCATGATTACCCCGAGGACCTCGCGCCCTACAAGCTCGTGATTCATTGTGGCGGCTGCACGTTCAACCGTCGCGAGATGCTATCACGGATCGTTCGTTGTCGTCAACAGGGCCTCCCGATCACCAATTACGGCCTCGTTATCGCCTACAGCCTTGGCGTCTTCGAACGAGCTCTCGCGCCCTTCCCGGCAGTTCTTGAACTCGTTCAGGCGGAGCTGCGTGAGTCCGCCAAAATGGTGGAGCGTGGCTGATGGGGTTGGGCGAGTTGAACTCAGGACGGATTGAGCAGCTGCTCCGTAGTGAGGATCGGGCGGAGTTGGATCAGCTCTATACAGAGGCGGACCGTGTACGAGGGGAATCTGTTGGAGATGAGGTCCACCTGCGAGGGTTGATCGAGATCTCGAACCACTGCACCCGCCACTGTGTCTACTGTGGGCTCCGTGCTCCTAACACAAAAATTCCACGCTATCGCATGAGCCATGATGAGGTCCTCGCATCCGCAAGGATGGCGTTGGAGTTCGGATATGGAACCGTCGTGCTTCAGGCAGGGGAGGATCCAGAGTGGTCGGCTGATGATGTGACCGAACTTGTGAAATCCATCAAGAGTGAGACGGGATTGGCTGTTACCCTCTCGTTGGGAGAACGGGACCCGGAGGAGTACCAGGATTGGCGTGATGCGGGAGCGGATCGTGTGCTCCTGCGGTTTGAGACCAGCGATCCCGTGCTCTTTAAAAAAATCCATCCACGCCGTGCCGACCATTTTGTGGACCGTGTCGAATTGCTTAGGACTCTGCGCAGTATGGGGTATGAAATCGGCAGCGGGGTGATGGTTGGGCTTCCGGGACAGACCTTCTCCTCGGTCGCAGAGGATCTTCTGCTTTTCCGCGATCTTGACCTTGACATGGTTGGACTTGGCCCCTTCGTCTGCAACCCGGATACACCGCTTGGACAAAATGAGGTGGAGGATGCGGGGGAGAATCAGGTGCCGGCTACAAATGAGATGGCGCTTCGGGTGATTGCACTGACCCGGCTTCTTCGTCCGGATGCCAACATCCCTTCAACATCCGCGATCGCCGCTGTAGATCCAGAGAGTGGTCACAGCATGGGGCTGGGGCGAGGGGCGAATGTGATTATGCCAAACCTTACACCACTTGAGTACAGGAGAAAATATCAGATCTATCCGGGGAAAATCTATGCGGACGAGGCGAGTGAATCGGTCAACAAGAACTTGGTACAACTGATTCACACTCTAGGTCGTCGGGTTGGCTTGGGACCTGGAAATAGAGTCCGGCCCACACCCTGAGCAAGTGAGCAGTACGTGCAGGAAAGGATATGAACCGGACAATACGATAGTGATCGGTTCTAAAAAGTGACTTTTTGAAGCTGGATGTCGCCGGATTGGACGCCTAGGCTAACCGTATCAATCGATATGCGACGTTCGCACAGTATCGATTTGTAATCGCTTTCGCAATAATTATTGATGTACTCTTCCTTCATAGTATCCGACATACTTGCAAACCGGAAAAGAATTTGACAGCTATCGAGATAGGGACACATCCCCTGCACAGCAACCTCCAAATACCAAATAATACTTATCTGTTACAATGACTGTCATAAATATAACAATGATTCATTGAAAGAACTCCCTCAAAAACGGGTAATGTCTCGATAATTCCCTTGATAGCTGGGTTTTCAGTAGTTTAAGTGGCTCTCGTTGTGCGATGCCGGAAAATGGCAAAAGTATAAGAATAGTCTTTATCAACCGTGCTATTCTTATAGTCACGCATTGAACGGGCTGTTAATCGTCGACTTACGTTATTTAATGAAAGAGTGGAAAAGGGATGTCCTGGAGTGTGAATCCGGGCATCCCTTTATAAAGGTTCAGCTATCCCAACAGGTCAGGGGAAATACCTCATCCCAACGACCGCAGCCAATCCAAAACCGACACTGGGGTCGAGCTGAAGATAGGGAACGAGGTCAAAGTAGAGGTCGAGTGGAGCCTGCTGGACCTGATAGGCAAGACCAAGTACCAGCCGTGCGCCGAATTCGTCATCCCCGAGTCCGCCTGTATTCAGGTAGGCACCCAGTCCGTAATGAACCGGGAACTCCTCCGTGGATTGGATCGCATCCGGGCTGTGCAGCAAAAAGTCGCCATAAATCCGAACAATCGTTCCACTGTTTTCCTTGTCACCGCTGGCATTTACGGTAGTCGGACCCACCTGGGCGCCAACCCCAAATCCTACTGCCATGCCACTGCTAACCCAGTATTTGCCAGTTACACCGCTCCAGTCGCCAATCATTACTCCCAGCCCAAGGCCATCATCCTGCGCCATGGTCGGGAACACAGTGATGATGAGTAAAACGGCAACAAACATCGCTCTTCGGGCGATCATATACCCTCCGGTCTGTTATCTGGATGAATTGTACCAAGGTATACCGATGATCCTTCCGTTGCCTTAAGAATTGACCTGAAGCGTTCATTTTCCTGGAGTCGGTTGAAACAGATGGTATCAGCGAACTAGCCGAACTCGCTTGCAACAGGGCTGGATGTAACTTTTAATAACCAAAGATGTCTCACGGAGGAGCAGGGAGTTCCAGCCGTGAACAACAGTCCTGTGATTGGGGTGGGGTATGTTCCGAAACTACTTCTTGTCAGCCTTCCGAAATCTGTGGCGAAACCGTGGATACGTTCTTATCAACATCGTCGGTCTCTCAATCGGAATAGCGTTTTCGCTTCTGATCTTCCTCCACCTGGGTGTCGAGTACGGTTTTGACAGGAACGTGCCGGACCGTGACCGCATTTACCGTGTTGTCAAGAAAACGCCGGATGGACGTGGTGCGGCGGAACTCTCGCCACAATTGGGCGATCAACTGTTATCCTACTTCAGTGAGATCGAGTTCTATACGAGAATGGTGGGAATACGCTCAGCCGTTTTCTATTCGACAGCGGATGGTAAGCGCGATGCTCATCGGGTGAGTGGCGGCTATTTTGCCGATAGCACATTCTTCGATATGTTCGGTGTGGAAGCTCTTTACGGAGATGTCTCAAAGTCACTGCGTGATCCGAAGTCCATCGTCATCACGGAGTCTCTCTCGAAGCGGATGTTTGGCGATCACATCCCCGTTGGTGAGACACTTGAAACCAGCATAGACAATCCCAAACGAATTACGGCGGTGATTCCAGATCCCCCCTTCGATTCCCACATCGAGTATGAATTCCTGTCTCCCATGATTCGCTATGAAAGTGTAATCAAGACCGCGCAACCTGACCTTTGGGCGCACCCCATGTGGTCGGGCGTGCTGAATTACATCAAGCTCAAGGAGAACATTTCAATCACATCGGTCGAGCAGAGGATGAGTTCTTTCCTTGAAGGATTTTATGCTGGATATCTGGAAGAGGATGATGAGATTCTTGAAACCTATATTTGCCAACCTCTGACATCGATTCATCTGGATCCGAGTTTCTCGGATGATGCCGGCCCGAGGTCAAACATCATCTATCTCAGAATCTTTGCGCTGGTAGCGGTTGTGATTCTGCTGATCGCCAGCATCAACTACGTCAACATCAACCTTGCGCTGGGATTGGGGCGCACACGGGAGGTGGGGATTCGCAAAGTTGTGGGTGCGAAATCCTGGCAAATCGGACAGCAGTTCCTGATGGAAACGGGGATACTGATTCTGATTGCTTCAGCTTTGAGCCTTCTCGCTGTGCACCTCTTTTTTCCGCTGTATACCCATTTGACCGGATATCCGCTAAGTACTTCCTTCTTATGGAATCTGGACCACCTGCCCCTGTTTGCCGCGATTATGGTTTCGGTTTTCCTGCTCGGGGGATTATATCCGGCGGTGCAGGCGTCCGGTTTCAGGCCAGCGCATTCGATTCGTTCCGGAAATGATCCAAAGGCGATTGTCGGGTCACTTCGGACGCTGCTGCTGGTCTTTCAGTTTGTCATTTCCTCTTCAATTCTGTTTTGTACGGGAGTGATCTACCTGCAGGCGCATTACCTGCTGAACAGCGATCTCGGATTTGAAACCGAGCAGGTGGTTGTGTATGAGCCTCAGGGGGAATTGCGTGAGGCGATCGCGGCAAATCCGGATGGCTTCAAGGCGGAATTGATGAGGAATCCGAGCATCCTTTCCGTTGCGACTGTATCGACCCTGCCCGGCAGTCACTACAGCGGTGAGACGTTGTCGACCGAGCAGATGCCGGAAGGGACAGATAATAGCGTCAACGTTCTACGTGCGGATGCCGACATCGTCGAGACCCTCGGTCTGGAACTGGTGGATGGACGGTCATTCGCGGGGATATCGCCGGAAACACCGGCCTTCATGCTCAATGAAACCGCTGTCCGTTCTCTTGGCCTCGAGAATGCTGTAGGTATGATCGCCTGGAATCATACGTGGGATGAGTATGAGGGGCAGATCGTCGGGGTGATCAAAGACTTCAATTTCGAACTGATGCATGACGCCATCCAGCCACTGATCATCGAGAATCGACCGAATGCCACACGTTACTACCTCGTCCGCATCACTCCCGAGAACAATCGGGCTACGATCCAATGGATCAGTGAAAAGCTTGATGAGTTTTCGCCCGGAGGAGTCTATAAAATGCAATTTCTCGACGACCGGATTGCGGAGATGTACCGTTCGGAACGTAACTTGAGTCTGATCTTCCGTACATTTGGAATGCTCGGGATCATCATTTCCACGCTCGGTTTGTTGGGGATGACAGCTTTGATGGTCAATTCACGTCGGCGGGAGATAGGCATCCGCAAGGTGCTTGGTGCCAACGAACTCCAGATTCACAATCTCATCTCGACACGATTCATCCTCTGGATTCTGGTGGCGAATGCCGTGGCTTTGCCGCTCAGTAGTTATTTCATGCGGCGCTGGCTGGAAAATTTTGCGTATCATGTGCAGAGTCCACTTTGGCTGTATCCATCTACAGTGCTGGGCTCTCTGCTGATTGCGATGATGGTGATAAGTGTGCTGACTTTCTCAGCGGCACGAAGCAATCCAACCGAGGTGTTGCGGCTTGACTAATTGCCGCATGGTTGATGATTCGTGTTGCCCAAATAATATCGGGTTTGACCGATAATAATGGTGTATTCGGAGCCGCTATGAAGCAAAAGGGCCCGGGAGTGATCCCGAGCCCTCTCTTTTTGTACGCCTGCAGGGATTCGAACCCCGAACCTTCTGATCCGTTGGTTGAAAGTTCAAGTTCTTCATGGCGCACTTTAGAAACAAAAGTTTGCGGAGTTTTCCGCAAGTTATTAAAATACCTGTCGGTTTTCGCCTCAGCCTTCGATTTGGCTTGCTAAACCCGTATTAAATACCGACCTTTTTGTCGGTCAGAAGGTGAAATTATTTGAACAGTTAAGTATCTCTCCGTTCATCCGATAAGAGGAGCAGGGATGAAGGAGGATCGTGAGATGACACAGCTGGAACAGAAGGTAGCGAAGCATCGGTTGAGCGCGCTGGAGCTTGCGGAAGCGTTGGGGAACGTGAGCGAGGCGTGCCGTCGTCGTGGTGTCAGCCGGACGCAATTCTACGAGTACAAGAAACGGTTCAAGCTTCAGGGTATCGAGGGTCTGAAGGACTTGCCTCCGATCCACCACAGCCACCCGAACACAACCCCGCCTGAGGTGGTGGAGAAGATCCTGGCGTTGTCGCTTCTGCATCCGATGTGGGGCTGCCACCGTCTGTCGGCACAGCTGAAGCTGGATAGCATCGTGGTCTCGGGGATCACGATTCAGAAGATCCTGGACAGGCACGATCTGGGCAGCCGTTACCAGCGGTTGCTTCGCCTGGAGAGTGAGGCGTGTCAGCAGAAGATCGAACTGACGCCGGAGCAGGTGGCGGCGATCGAGAAAGCGAACCCGGTGTTCCGGGAACGCCACGTGGAAAGCAAGTGTCCGGGCGAACTTCTCTGCCAGGATACGTTCTACGTGGGGCAGTTGAAAGGGGTTGGCAAGGTCTACCTGCAGACGGTGGTGGACAGCTACGGCAGCTACGCCTTCGGCTACCTACACACGGGCAAGCTTCCGGAGCAGGCGGCGACGGTGCTGCACAACGACGTATTGCCACAGTACAAGGCTTGGGGTCTCGAGGTGAAGGCTGTTCTGACGGACAACGGGCGCGAATACTGTGGGCGTGATCACCACCCCTACGAGCTGTATCTTGCGTTGAACGACATCGAGCACCGCAAGACGAAAGTGCGGACACCGAGGACCAACGGGTTCGTGGAGCGGTTCAACAGGACGGTACAGGACGAGTTCTTCCGCCCGATGATGAGAACCAAGCTCTACGAATCAACCGACGCACTGCAGAAGGATCTGGACACCTGGCTGAAGCACTATAACGAGGAACGGCCACATCTGGGCTATCGAAACATGGGCAAACGACCCATCGACACAGTCAAACAGTTCATCAAGCCTGTTCGGAAAGGTGCTTAACTATACACATTAAGCATTTTTTTCCCTTTTAGTGAGTTTTTAATAATTGTTGATGTTTGCATTGCTTGACGGATATTCGTCATACTAACATCATCTATCAGGTCGCGTCTCTTTAATTCGTTTGTTATCGCAGTAATATTATCTTCGTAGCTTATAGAGATATTTGCGTTATCTATAATTCTTCTAATCTCTTCACTTGACATTCGAGAACTTCTTTCCTCGTATTTATTTAGTATCGCTTTAATGATATCATCGTTAATCCACTCAGTCTGCGACATTAGTTCTGCATTTATTGCTTCCTCATATTTTTCCTTTGAGTAAACATCATCCCAATCAGGTGTTCCGACCCTTGAATATATATTTCCAACATTCCACCCTAATTGAGCACGAAATTCAGGCGATAGAGTCGATATCCTAGCTTTCTGGAGAGCTTTATAATGTAAATCACTCTTTAATGCTATAGACAATCTTAAAAATGCTACCATGTTCTCATCGATACCTGAGATAGAGTCCTTATACAAGAAGAAATATTCTGGAATATTATTATTAAACAATCTGACTAAGAAGCTCTTTAACTTGCCTTTTATTCTCTCACCTGCGATATCAGCTTTACGTTCTAGTTCGCTTCTGTCATCGTTCAAAAACCGTTCTCTTACAAGTGAAAGCGGACGGATAGCAGCGATTGTAATGTACTTAGCTTTATGAGAGTTCTTTCTGATGGCTAAATCGCACGACTGAGTTAATATTATAAATTTTAAATAGTTATCTTGCAAGTAGTAGGGGTGAACAGCCTTCAAAATCTCAGTAATTTCTTCAGTACGCTCAATAACATCACCTTGCTCAAGAGCGGCCGATTTTTTAACAACCTTCTTGTATGTAAAATGCCGTTTTGACATATTATATAATCTTGTTTATCTTTTATCAGATTCTGGAGTTGCAGGGATCACGCCGTTTCTTATTAATATCCTATTTCGCCTAATTTCTTCGTCTGGATTATACTTTAAAACTATTGTTTTGATTTCATTACCATTGTAAACAACCGATTTTCCAGGGAAAATAATTGGCGAACGCGATGAAGAATCCAGAGGGATGACAACTTGGTAGGTGCCAGGTCTGCTCTCGCTGATAGTTTCTACCGTAGATCCACTGCTTACGCTGTGGGCAAATTTACCCATTTCCTTGACCATGTTTCAGTTCTCCAGTTCAAGCTCGTAAACTCGATTCAAGAAATCCAGGCTCAATTCCTTATAACTATTAAATCCCCGAATCAATCCCTGCAAATCTCCAACCGATTCTTTAGGGTGATGATAGTTGAATTCCAATGAAATATTCTCGTTGGCAAGGCTGATATTATCATAAATAACTTTATAGTTAAGTTCCACGTTTTGGCGATGTGACAATAAAAGTTTTCTCGAATATACCTTTTGTTGAATACTCGCGAAATCATTGGTTATCTCACCTTCATCATCATCCTCGAAAAGCTGGATTAACTTGTCAGGATAATCCTCTTTCAAAACAAACGACATGTTTACACCGGCCGCTGCAATGGGTGTATGTGGAAGTAAAGTAAGTAATTCGCGGGCATAATTATCGCAAAGATCTAATGTTTCGCTTTCATAATTGAGAGGACGAATCATAACGCGATCCTTGTAGGGGATAATATTTACGTTATTAGCAGTTATTGATACCTGAATACCACCAGGTTGAAGTAATCCCATCTCAATACTTACTGTGTCAACATGAAAAACATTGTTTGACAGCCAATTAGGATTGAGTATCGCTGGATTCCAAGAACCCACGATATTCAAGTTCCATCCCTCAGGTTTAATCTTCATGAATTACCATCTTTTGTTAAAAAAAGTGTTTTGTTGACCAATATATCAGTTTTGAGGAAGATGTAAACAACACAAAATATAGGATTACATTAATAATCAAAGACTCCATATGGGTCATTTGAAGTTCCAAATGTTCCTCTCAATAGACCTTTTTCAGTCAAAAAGCAATAGAAATTTTTTACCATGATCACCCAGCGTCGCTTCTTCGCGCATTCAAGCTACGCAATCCACCAGCATGAGCTGAGTATACGAAAGAGGCAGCTCGGATGCAATGCGCTTCAATAATCCACAAGTTATACGGATGATCTGTAGTCCTGTTCCAGCACAGAATTATCAGTCAGTTGACCGAGCTGAATGGTATACTCGCCTTCTTCTTGAGGAATCAAACAGATACTTAGGGTGAACCCGATATGTTGAAGAGCCCTCCGAACCTCAACCCAAGATGCTGCCATATCCACAAGATATCAATAAGTTAATCCAATCACGTTGACCCCAAGTTATCTTAACCTTCCTAACTTGACCGTCGCAAACCATTGTAAGGTAGTAGGTTAGCCATAGCGTCCATATCCTTGCAAACCTATCTCTCCGTCCAATTCGACAAATCTCCCCCATTTCGCATATAACACAGTAGGGGCCATTCGCTTTTACTGGATGATCGTGCTCCCCTGGAGTTCGTCATTTCGGGACGTTTTCCGGTAGGTATCCCTTAGAAGCAGGTCTGGTCGCCTTGGTGTAGGGCATTTTCTCCATCGTGCGACAAAACGACCCCATTCGCGTATGTAATCCTTGAAGCGGGATACTCCCTTTTCCCTCTTCATCGAAGGCAAGCATCCGTTCATGAGATAGGGTTCCAATGTTCGATTCCGACGACACAGCACTGCAGTTCCTCCTGGAAGGCGACGCGCTTCTGGCGGTTGGATCCGCCGAGTCCGATGACTCAACCCAAGACTATGTCACCAGCTATATCGGTTCCAAGCGGAAACTCGTCGATTGGATCTGGCAGCACACGCCAGATGGGGTCGGATCGGTGTTGGATGCCTTCTGTGGCAGCGCCGTTGTCGCGTACATGTTCAAGAAGCAGGGGTTGCGGGTTGTCGCCAATGACCGTCTGAACTTCGCCTGGCACATCGCCAGGGCGATCATCGAGAATGATTCGGTTACTCTGACGGATGACGACATCGATGCGCTGCTCCAACCCAACGCCAAAGCCGACGATTTCGTGGCCAAGACCTTCGCGGGAAAGTATTTCCGCAAAGGTGTCCATGAACGGATCGACGAGGTCCGGGCGAACATCGACAAACTGAAGGGCTTCAAGAAGGACATCGCCCTCTTTGCTCTCGGCCGTACCTGCATGAACGCTGCCGGGAGTTTCGGGCACTTCGGGTCGACAGTGGTGAAAGGGCCGGAGTTTGCCAAGTCGCCCAGCGAGTTCGACGAGACCTTCCGCAAGACATGCAACGCGATCAACGGATTGGTCTTTGACAACGGCAAGGAGAACCGTGCGCTCAACCAGGACATCTCCGACCTGCTGCCGGGGGTCAAGGTCGACCTCGCCTACTTCGATCCACCGTACGCCACCGAGTATTCCACCACGAATTACGAGACCGCCTACCACTTCATCGAGGGACTGATGACGAAGTGGAAGGGTAAGACCATCGACACCGACAGCAAGATGTTGAAGTACGAGGAGGTCGGTGAGGCGACGATTACCGAGAAGAACGCTGAGGAGTTCTTCGGTGGCTTTCTTGAGAGCGCCAAAGCGATCCCCTACTGGCTGCTCTCTTACCGCGACCACGCCTTCCCCACCGAGCCGCAGATCAAGGCGATCATCGAGAAGCAGGGCAAGGCAACTCGGATGTTCAGCCAGGACCACGCCTACCACCTCGCTGGGGCAAAGAAGGGCGATACCCCTTCAAAGGCTAAAGAACGTCTCTTTGTTTGCGGACCATCGGAGGCATCCCTCAAAACCAAGGCTGAAGCTGACCAGGATGCCCTGCTTGCTACCGCATCAGCGACCGCAGGTGATCTCGCTGCGGAAGCGGTGAAGAGCAAGCGCGTGATGGTGACCGCTTTCATGGGCAGCAAGACCGCGATGCTGGAGTGGATCTGGAAGCATACCCCAGACAACGTCGAATCGGTCCTGGACCTCTTCAGCGGTGGGTCAAACGTCGCCTACATGTACAAGCTGAAGGGACTTCGGGTCGTCACCAACGACCTGTTGAAGTACCCCTACCACATCGCTCGGGCCGTGATCGAGAACAGCAGCGTCACCCTGGCCGAGGAGGAGGTGGACGACCTGATGAAGCCCAACTCCAAAGCCGGGGATTTCATTGTCCGGACATTCAACGGCTACTACTACACCAAGCCGATCCTTGAGTTCCTCGACAACACTTGGGCGAGCATCCAGGAACTTGCCGGGTACAAGAAGGACCTGGCACTTTTCGCCCTCGGCCGGACCTGCCAGATCAAAGCCGCCTTCGGGGAGTTCGCACGGTCTAAGAAGAACCTGACCGAATCGATCAGCAAGTCCAACGACCCCAAGCGATACGAGCATTCAAGCCTCGGCAACATCCCCCTGTCCGAGTTCACCGACACCTTCAGGAAATGCCTGCAGGACGCCAACTCGCTGGTGTTCGACAACGGCCAGAGCTGCAAGGCCTACAACGGGGATTCCCTCTCCTTGATGCCACGGCTAAACGTCGACTTGGTTTACGCCGACCCTCCCTACATCACGCAGTTCGGCGCAAACGATTACGAATCGAAGATGCACTTCGTCGAAGGGTTGATGACCCGCTGGAAGGACAAGAAACTCCTCGACAACGGGCTGCGGAGCTTTGAGTCACGCACCAAGTACACGAAGGAATCCATCACCGAACTGATCCAGGGTGTGGTCGAAGGTTCCTCCCGGATGAAGGCGCATCTGCTGCTCTCCTACCGCGACAAGGCGTTTCCCACCGCAGAGGAGCTGAAGGAAATGATGGGGGATCGATACGGCAATGTCGATTTCCGTCGCAAGGGTGTCACCTACCACCTCGCCCGTTGGGCCGATGAAGAAGGCGGCAAGAACGCCCAGGAATACCTCGTCATCGGCAGCAAACCGAAGGCGAAGGCTGCCGAAGAAATGCCGGACAACGGACTGGTCGGACACGCAATCGAAGTCAGCGATGTCCACTTGACCGCCTTGGCAGAAGCGGACGATGCGGCCGAACCCACCTTCGAGTTCATCCTCGCCCATGTCGGCACGAACAAGAACGGCGATGTCTTCCTGGCCGACGAGCTGAAGAAAGCCGTTCGGACGATCATCGACAAGAAGATCAACCTGCAGCATGACCAGTACCTCGGTGCGGTGGTCGGCAAGGTCACCGACGCCAAGTGGGAAGACGACGAGGGTGGTCGCATCCGCTGCACCGGCGTGCTCTTCACAGAGGATGTCGAGGCAGCACGGTCGGCTTACCGCCTGCTGAAAGAAGGATTCATCCCCGTGGTCTCAATGGAATGCCGCATGGAAAAGGCGCGGTGTTCCTATTGCGGCAAAGAAGCAGTTGGTGAAAGCGACCTCTGCATTCACCTGAAGAAACACCACAACCGAGAATTCAAGGGCAAACGCGTAACGCGCGAGATGGTCGGGATCACGTTCACCGGCGTCGGTCTGCTTGAAGGCACTCCCGCCGATGACCGCGCTTTGATCACTCGTGTCGCACAAAAGGAAGGACAAAAAACATCGATGAAGTACAAACGGTTCCGGGAAACTACCCCAAGCGGGATTGAGAACGCCGCCAAGCTGGCCGAAGCGTTCGCCTCCTACCTGGACGGCTTGCTGGAAGAGCATGACGATCCGGACGTCAAGGAGTTGGTAAAGCAATCCACCGGCGACTTCACCGCCATGGCAAGTGACCTGATCACCGAGGCGGCGAAAAAGCCGTTTAAGGATGACCTCGTCAAGGAAAACGAGGACCTGAAGAAGCAGGTGGAAACCCTGACCAAGGAACTCGACGAAATCCGCAAAGCCGAGAAGACGAAGGCGAAGGCGGAGGCTGCCCTTGAAATCCTCGAGCTGATGAAGAAGACGGGACGGGCGTTCGAGAACGAAGCCGCCGAAAAGGCCGAGCTGAAACGCTTGCAGGATCTGTCCGAGGAGACGCTCGCTGAACTGAAGGGCAGCCTGACCACGCTGAAGGCGGCAGCGGAGATCGTCGAACCGAAGGGTGTCACCCGCACCAACGGTGCGAACCGGCCACAGCTGCAGCCGGATGAACCTCCGGGCAACCTGACCGAGCTGCGCGGCACGATCCGTGAGGGACTGCAGATTTCTTACGCCCGCTACAAGTCCGCAGATGTCGAAGAAGACTTCGAAGGAAAGGATTAACCCATGGCCAACCTGGTCAATGCAACCTACCCGGGGATCGAGTATCCCTATTTCAAGGTGGTCGGCCCGGCGGCGGACGGGACGTTCGTCAAGATGACCGCCAGCGACGAAGTCGCCCAAGTCAGCGATCAGGCCGATGAAGCGATCGGCGTGATGATCGAAACCTTCTTCCCCCACGACTACTACGTGCAAGCAGTCGACGAGAAGCTGCGCTGTGCCGTAATGATCGGTCAAAGCGCGCTCGACTTCACCTCCTGGTCCGGCACGATCGTCACCGGCAACGATGTCTCGTTCGATCCAACCGACGGACATCCTCGCGCCGCCATTGCGGGCGATACGATCTACGGCAAGTGCGTCCAGCATGGCGACAGCAAGATCCGTGTGCTGCTCTACGGCCACGGCATCGGCGTGGTGGCGGCCTGATCCCCTTCTTCGATTGAAAGGAACAACCTGATATGAAGACTCGCAAAGGAATCCTCACCCAAATGGACGTTGAACGGATGGACGCACTGGGTAAGGCGATGCAGCGGGCGCTCTCCAGCGACGACGGGCTTGTCGCCCTGGCACAGGAGATGGTGCCGGAGATCACTCGCGAGCTGGAAGAGAAGTTCTGGGTGCCGTTGGTGTTCCGTGAGGACCCGCTCCCGGCAGGCAAGGTACCGAAATACCGGGTGAAACAGGACGTCGAAGTCCACTGGATGGCCCCTGGCGGCGAACCCGCCCGCCAACGCATCCGCAAAGGGCAGGAGATCCAGTTCCCGCTGGAGATGGTGGAATCGTTCATCATCGTCAAGGCGCGTGACCTGAAGATGGGGTACGTCTCCGACCTGACCACGCAGCAGGCCGAAGCGGGCCGCAAGATGCGCAACAAGATCAATGCTGCGGCTGCAGCCGTGCTCAGCGCGGCCGCCGATGCGGCCAATGCGGAAGGCAGCCAGAACATCTTCGAGGTCACCTCGGGCGGCAAGCTCACCCTCGATGCGGTGAAGGCATCGCTGCGTTTCTACGAAGACCAGGAGATGTCGATCAAGCAGATGGTGATGCGCGGCGCACGCCTGGTGGACATGTACGACTGGACCCTCCCCACCGAGGTGCAGAGCGAACTGCTGCGTGCAGGCGTGTTGAAGAAGCTCGGCACAGCAGGGTTGATCGGCACGTCATCGGCTAATTCGTCGGAGGTGATCTGCTCCCCGGACGAGGAGATCGGCGTCTACGCGATCGGCAGCGCGCTGACGGTTGAGCCGTGGCGCGATGTGCCCAAGGATGAGGTCGGGTTCGTCGCCCGCATGGAGGTGTCGCTGGGCGTTCTGCATCCCTCCCGGATTTTCAAGATCACCATCACGTAGGGGATGCCAGCATGAAACGCTACAAGAACGTCTCCAACCGTCACCTGCAGTTCTTCTATGCAAAGGTCGAAATGGCGCCTGGTCAGGAAGCCTCGGTACCGGACGGTGCAGTGAAGGAAGACCCTGGGATTCAGAAGTGCATCGAACAGGGCTACCTGGAAGAAGTCGGTACCACCAGACGTACCAGACAGATGGCATCGAAGCAGACTCAGGTCGCGAAGAAGACGGAACCGTCGACCGCCTCCAAAGAAAACCTGTTCGATCAGGACAGCCCGAAGGAGACACAACCGTCAGAAGCAGAGAAGCAGGACAAGTAACCCATGGCCATCTCCCTCGACACGCTGATCATTGACCTCCGGCGCAGCTACGCCGACGATTTGCCTGACACCGAGCAGGCGTTGTCGGCGGATCAACTTCGCCGGTCGCTTACACGAGCGGTCATCATGGTCAATCGCGACTTCGCCAAGGCATATGCCATCGAAGCGGAAGCGCTGATGCCGGACCCGCCCGCAAGCGACCGCGAGATGCTGCTGCTGGCGGCGATGGTCAGCGTGTCGGAGATGATGCTGGCTCGATATGCCCGGTATCCCTCGGTCAAGAGCGGGGACAAGAGCGTGTCGCGGGATGGCCAGGTGGACGCCTGGTCGCGGCTACACGCCCGCTATTCCGAACTGTACCGGGACAGTGTGGCCGCTTACATCGCCAATCGGCAGGACAACGTCGACCCCTTGCTCTACGGATAAGCGATGCTACTCGAAGAAGAGAAACGATTGTCACAGGATGACATACGGAGCCTGATCGAAGCTTCGGGTAGCACGGGACGATTGCTGCGGCCCGTGAAGTCTGGAGCCGGATCTTTTGATGGTCCCGTCGAGGCGGATGAGCAGGTCGTGATCGAGGCCTTCCCGCTTGAATGGCGCCCGCTTTCGCCTGGTGATTTGAAACAGATGGACCACAGCGGCCTCGCTCATGTTCTGCCTGACCTCGAGGTGCAAGATGGGGACATCGTCGAGTTCAACGAGCACCGCTACCGCGTGACCGATGTGAGACCCGTTGATCTGTTCGGTACACCCGTCTACCAGATCCTTCAACTGGAGAGAGAATACCGTGGCTGAGCCACTGTTCACCGTGAAGGTGGATCACAACGCCATCACCAGAGCGCAGAGGGTGTTGAACCGTTACCCCGCTGCACTTTTGGCAGTCCTTGAGGAGGGGATGAATGCCATCGCGCTGGAGGTGCAACGAACGGCGGTTGTCAAGCTCACCGAACAGGGCGCGGTGGACACAGGGCAATTGCGTGCCTCGATCACGATCCATCCGATCTCCGATACCGAACTGGTGGTCGGTACAAACGTAGCCTACGCGGCTGCCGTGGAGTTTGGGGCAAAGGCGCACTGGATTCGCATCGACAAGACACCCGGCTTTCGCGCCTGGCTACGACATCACGGCATCGACCCCAAGGGAGAGTTGGCCTATTTCCGAGTCGCTCCGAAGCCAAAACCCTACATGGAACCGGCGTTCGAAGCTGGTCGAGATCTGGCGTCCAGAGAAATCCCCAAACGAGTCGAACAAGCGTTGAAGACTGTCACTGGAGGTTCGGGATGAGGCTGGAAGCGGCGCTGGCACAGCATCTCGGGACTGTCATCACAGGCCTGTACATGTTCCGCGACGACCTGGCGTGGAACGCGGCAGGGAATCCCTATCCCTACCTGCTGATCGGGGAGATCTCGCGTAACCGGCGGTCACTGGGGACGGGAAGGTTCGACGGTTACCAGGGCGGCAGTACCCCTATGAAGCTGGTCAAGGAGCGTCGAGTACTGCGCTTTACGCTACGTGCCGCTGGCGACCGGCAGCACAGCGGCGGCCGCCTCGCCAGCGACCTTGCCGAGCGAGTGATGGCCGAGTTGGACCGATTGTGCCAAAACGGAAGTGTCGATCTGCCGATCCCCGATACGACCGAGACCGTGCACATCGAACGGGTCGTGTTCCAGGGCCGGAATGACCTGCCGCCGATGGACAGCGGCGAGCCCTTCGTGCACCAGGTGGCGTTCAGCTACGCGTTCACGATTCACCGTGTGACCGAGGGTGAACCGACTGAATCGCTTCAAACCCTCCAAATCGACAAGGAATAGACATGACAGGTGAAAAGAAAAAACTGGATGTGTCGGCCGAGGATAAAGCACCGACTCCAGTCCGAAACACCGAGCAATCCCTGCGGCTGGCGACGCTGCTGAAGCTGGAAAAGATCCCCGAGATTGAGGCGAAGGGATTCCTGGCGGGCACGGGACTGAAGTCCTCGGACAAGATGACTCGGTCGGCGTTCGTGAAGCGTTTCAACGCGTGGCGTAACCAACTCGCCGGGAAGGAGACTCGATGACCCAGGTGATCAAGGATGTCTATACCAGCTACCTCTCCGGCGCAGTTGTGGTGACGCCACCACCGAACAATGTCGAGTTCGTTGCCGCTCCGGCCATGGGTGGACCCGTATTGCAGAAAGTGACCATTTCGGACAAGATGACCGCCAAATCCGTGTTTAAGGGCGGCGAAATGCTGAAGGCCCTCGAGGAACGGATCGATGCGGGAAGCCAGGTGATCTACGCCGTGCGTATGGCCTCAGACAACGCCGCCTATGCCACCGTGGCGTTCCTCGCATCCGCCGCTCCCTCCTTGACGATCCGGGGAAAGGAGAAGGGAACCTGGTGGAACGATATCGAGGTTGATATCACAGCCGATGGCGAAAATCGCACCGTGGAGATCATCGATCCAGGCACAGACGATGTCTACGCCTTCACAGCCTCGACGCTGGATGCACTAGTCGATGCGATCAACGCTGGACAGAATCTGGTCACCGCCGTCAAGGATGGCACAGCCCTCCCGGATGCCGTGAGTGGCCAGGCACTCAGCGATGGAAACGACGGCAATGACCTGGCCAACGCCGACTACCTGGCGGCGATCACCCTCTCCGAAGATTACCCGGATGTGAACTGGGTACACTTCGTCGGAGCGGCCGATGCCGGGCTATGGGCCTCGATCCTGACTTCCTGCGATCACATGATCGAGGACGGCATCGGGGAACGATTCGCCTTGTTGGACTTGCCCGTTTTCAATCCAGCTGACCCTGAGCATCCGACGACGAATGAGATCGAGAACTATAAGAGCGCCGTATTTGCCCTCGGCGCGACGGCGAAGAACCGCAACGCAGTATTCATCGCGGGCAACGGTCAATTCACCGGATCGGACGGCACAGTCTATTGGAATCGCCTTACCTCGACTTTGTCGGGTGTCCTGGCATCGTCAACCGTGTCGCGTTCGTTGCTCGGGCAGGTGCCGGTGAACGTCTCGGCAATCTCCCCCGAGTGGTCGCGTGGTTCGCAAGTCGAGCTGGTCACCAACCACGTCAACCACCTGCGGTTCCAGCCGGGTGTCGGGTTCATCTTCGCGCTGTCAGAGAACAATCCGCCCACCGGTGACAGCTACAACCGTGTCGAAAAACTCCGTGCGGTCTACAGCGCGGGCAAGCAGGTGCGTGCGGCGGCGATCCCCCACCTCGGGCGACCCAACGACAGCGCGGGTGAAGGGCTAAAGATCCTCGAAGAAGATCTGAAGCGCCCCCTTGACCTGATGATCCAACAGGACGAGATCGACAGCTACGAGCTGACCGTGTCTTCGACGTCTGAGCAGCGCGCCCAGGGACTGGCCGTAGTCACCCTGCAGGTGAACAGCCTGAAGGCGTTCGAGATCATCCTCGAGAACATCCATCTGGATTAGGAGATAGAGAATGGCCGACTGGATAGAAGATCTCGGCACTGCCGACGGCATCGCAGGCAACAGTGTCAAGCTGATCCTGGATGGCGTGCCGGTGCTTGCCCTGCAGAACTTCAACTGGAAGATCAAGAAGGACAAGAAGCCGCTGTTCGGGGCTGGCTATCCCCAGGCGCACGGCGTCACACGCAGCATCCACAAGACCTACGAGATCGATTTCGAGGTCAAGGAAGTGTTGGTCAACAGCGCGATCAACGCCGCCCAGGGCGCGAAGAACGCCGGTCTGCTCGCCCCCTACGAAGACTGGACGGATGTCCGCAACGGCACCATCATCGTCCTCTATCCAGGTGCGGCTGCAACGAGGTCAAAGACGTTCAAGGGAGTCGAGATCACAGGCTGTGACGGAGGATTCGCGGACGGTGAGGATGCCGATCCCATCGGGATGAAGATGACAGGCTTCGCCACATCAGCGAGCGGCCTGTTCTAACCAAATGAGGAAACCATGTCGGATACGAAGACCAACGAGTTCGAACGCATCATCGAACGACTGAAGGAGCAGTACAAACCACACAACCTCTTCCTGATCGAGGACGGTCGCAGCGGTGAGAGGTACATCGCACGCGGATCAAACTGGACCGAGTTCAGCGAGATCATGAAGTCCCCCGCGAACCGGATCCCCTTCGAATTGGTACGACGATTGATCGTCTGGCCTGAAATCGACGCCGTCGACTTGGACACGAACGCCTCCGGCAAATGGCAACCAGGCCGGATCACAGCACTGGCCGAACAAATCCAGGAAGCCCTCGGCTACACCCGGAGCTACACGGTAAAAAACGTGTAGGGCGGTCCAAGGCCGCAATCGACCGTACCGCGTACCTGCAAATGCGGGCGGTAATCTGTTCACATTTCGGTGGGTACTCGTTCGAGAAGCTAGACGGTCTCCCGCTGGACCAAGTCATCGATATCTATGCCGCAGCCGAGTGGTTGGCGGAACAGGAACGTAAGTCGGTAAAAGCCAAAGGAACCTTGAACCGATGAGTCTGCTGCAGGGATTCACTCAGGCGATTCGGATCGATCTGCAGGGATCGTCCAACCTCGATTCGACTGTCGGGAGTGCGACAACCGAACTCGACCGTTTCGCCTCTTCGGCGAAAAGGCTGGGTGTCCTTGGCGGCATACTCACGGGCATCGGTGTCGCCCTGACTGGTTTCTCGGCCATGACTGCCTCATCCACAATCCGTTCCCAGGAAGCTTTGGGCGAGATGGCATCACTTGGTTACCAAGACCTGAACCTGCTCGAGCGTGCAGCCTCCAATTTCTCCAGCCGCTTCGCCGGAACCACGAAACCTGAATTCATCCGTGCCGCCTACGACATCAAATCCGGTATCGCTTCTCTGTCCGACGAAGGTGTAGCGGACTTTACCCGGCTCTCGGCGATGACCGCACGGGCAACACGCTCGACTGTCAGCGAGATGACCTCGCTATTTGCCACGGCCTACGGGATCTACAAGGGATTCTATAGCGAGCTGACCGATGCCCAGTTCGGGGAGTTGTTCAGTGGCGGGCTGGCGGCGGCTGTGCAGCAATTCAAGACAACCGGGCCGGGTATGGCGAGGGCGATCAGCAACCTCGGTGCGACGGCGACGACTTCCATGGTACCCATGGAAGAGCAGTTGGCCATTCTTGGCATGCTGCAGGCAACCATGTCCGGCGATGAAGCGGGCACCAAGTACCGTCAGTTCATGCTTACTGCCGCACGAGCAGCGCAACAACTCGGCCTCAACTTCAGCGATGCTCACGGACAGCTGCTCCCGATGGCGGACATCCTCGACACCCTCAAATCTCGATTCGGTGAAACCATCGACGCTGCCGAAAAACTGCAGATTCGGGAAGCATTCGGGACGGTGGAAGCCCTGGCTGTCGTGGACCTGCTGATCGGCAAGACCGGCGATCTGCGAAACAACGTCAATGCGATGGCTGTTGCCATGGGCGGTGGTTCAGCACTCACCCTTGAAATGGCACAGGCCATGGACAGAGGGTTGGGACCTGTGCTCACGCTGACAAAACAGCGATTAGCGAATGCGTTCGAAGCGCTCGGCAAGCCAATGGCAGAGATGATCGGACCGGTGTTCGATAGGATATCAGGCATCGTCGGAGCATTTCGATCCTGGGCTGAAACCCACCCGGGCCTTATCAAACTGGGCATGGGCATCACGCTGATGAGTGGCGTGGTAATGACCCTTGCAGGCGGATTACTCCTGGCGGGTGCAGGGTTCGGTACTCTCGCGACCGGTCTGATTGGTGCTGCGACGGCGATGGGCATTGGTACTGCGAGCTCTCTCACTTTGAGCGGTGCTGTCGCAGGGCTGGGAACGGCGGTATGGACCGCACTGGCCCCCGTTCTTCCCATCATCGCATCCGTGACAGCCGTTGCGGGCGTCCTCTACCTCGCGTGGAAGGGAAACCTCTACGGGCTGCGTGACGCTGTCACAGTCACATGGACCAACATCCGTGCGGCGTTCGAAGCGGTGAAACGTCCTCTGATGATGCTCTGGAATATTGCCAAGATGGTATTTGACGGCTGGATTGTGAAAGTGCAGGAATGGTACGACACATGGAACGGCACCTTCACCGGCGCAGCATCGCCGCTGGTTCGTTTCGTCGAGATCGCCTCGTATTCAATCGGCTACATCTGGGGTGTCCTCCTTCGCTTTGTGGAGTGGGTGCAACCTGCCATGCAGGCAGCATTCGAGGTCGCAGCTACCGCCATGACCACCCTGTGGCACACCGTTTCGGGAATTTTCAAAATCGGACTCGCCCTGATTCAAGGCGATTGGGTAGGCGCATGGCAGGCAATGAAGAACACTGCTGTTCAACTCTTCGGTGATCTTCGTTCACTGCTCGCTGCCTACGGACGCTTCTTCATCGAAGTGTGGGATCTGCTGTCAGGTGTTGTCGGTCGAGTCTTCTCCGGTGTTTGGACCACGATCAAGAACGGATTCTTTGGTCTGCTCAACTTCATGATCGAGCGGATCAACGGCCTGATCGGTGTGATCAACCTCGTGCCGGGGATCGACATTCCGAACCTAGAGAGTTTCAGCCAGATCGATGGTGGAAACATTACTGGTGAAACAGGTACCGTCGTTAGCAACGCGATCAGTTCCACAGACCGCACCAGCAGGTCCGTCAGTGTCGATCGGTCCATTCATGGCATCACGCTCAACGTGAACACGCCCTCCGGTTCGGACATCGGCACAATCCGCCAGGCGTTCCTGGAAGCCCTCGAGGAAATCTCCGGACAGTCGGACGGCATCGAGGAGGCGGTGCTCAATGCCGGATGAGTTGCTGCAGACCATGACCAACAACCTCGCGGTCGAGGTGATGCTGGGCGACCTGGTGCTGCCGGTGCCACCGCGTCGAATGCGCATCCGCCAGGCGGCGAAGGTGGATGAGGTTGATGTACCCGGCCGCAACGGCAAAGTGAAACAGGCGGTGGGCTACGAATCGGCAGACATCACCCTGCAGCTCGAGATTTGTGATCGGGAAGTCGGCGGCAAAGTTGTCGAGACGGCACGAGAACGTGTGCGGACACTGACTGCCTTGTTCAAGCCCGAACAGACGGCAATTCCCCAAGTGGTGCCCATCGTCTCGGAATTGACCGAGCTGCTCCGTGTGCGGGACGTGCTGATCCGGGATGTCGAAGTGGCGGAAAATGCCGACTACGGCCACTACGACATGACGATCACCTTGGCCGAGTTCGAGTCGCGGGAGAACGAAGCATCGGGTACCCTGGCTGGCGGCAGCAGTGGTGGCTCAGGCACAGATGGCACGGATGGAGAATCCGGCGGTTCAGAGGACTCGGAAGTCTCAGCCTTCGAACGAGGATTTGAAGCGGGTCACGGCAGTGCTCCCTTCAGCCCGGGAGTGGATGGTGGCTGACATGACGATGCAGCGACCCGCCATTGAGGTGCTGACGGGTGACAGGAACTTCTCATCCAGAACGCTCGCCTTCGAGGTGCTCTCGGACCTTCAAGCCACTGCCGATACGGCGACCGTTCGGCTTGAAGATCTGCTTTCCGAGATCAGCGGGACCATCCATCGTGGCGATCCGATCACACTTGGATGGGGTACCAATTCCTCCAACAAGTTCGAGATCTTCGCGGGAGTCGTGCGGGATGTGGACAGCAGCCGCGATCCTCTGATCCTGCGATGCATCGACTACAACACGATCCTTGCTTCGCGCCGTGTCAGCATCACTTTCCAGGACGAGACCGCGGAGGGCATCGTTCAAGCGCTGCTGGCGGACACAGGATTGACTGTCGAAGCGGAAGACTCAGGGATCGAGTTCGAACGGCTGCCCCTGTTCAACGTCACTCTCCGTGAGGCCATTGACTCGATCAGCAATTCTGTGCGTCGAAAGACTGGAGTTCAATGGTATGACTACATCCGGGAAGGTGTGTTTCACTGGGGTCAAGCGGACCACGAACAAGACCCGGTGCATTCGTTTCGTTCCGGCGTGGATGTGATCCGCTTCGATCGGTCGATAAAGGGATTCTCCACCTTGGCAAGCCTGATAGTCCCGGTTCGGCACAGTGAAACGGTCTTGGTCGATGGAGAAAAGTACTTCGTTATGAATGCACAATACCGCTGGCAGGACGGCGGTCGAACCACGCTCGGCCTGGAGAAGTGCGGATGAGTGCCCGTTCGATGATGTCCGCGATGAAAAGGATCGTCGAGATGGTGCGGCCCGATCTGTCGACCTACATGAGGTTTCCGCTGCAGGCCGTGGTCACTTCGGTGGATGTCGATCACTACACATGCGACGTACAGCCGTTGGACGAAGCCTTGCCCCCGCTGCCCCACTGCCGTGTGCTATCGCCTTGGGCGACTGCGACCAGGCGGCTGGTGGTGTTGCCCGCCGAAGGCGATCAGGTGCTCGTGGGATTTGAAAACGGAGATCCAGACAAGCCCTTTATCCTTGGCTTCATGCCCGACCAGGGACCGGAGGGGACGCTGCTGATCGAAGCGGAAACAGCAAGAATCATGATAAACCAGGATGGAAACGTCGCTGTCGAATCCGACACGAAAGTATCTGTGAACGCACCCGAAATCGACCTGGGAGTGAACGCCGCCGAAGCGGTGATCAAGGGAGAGACGTTTCAACAGTTGTTCAACGCCCATCAGCACATCGGCAACCAGGGTGCCCCAACCTCGACGCCGGTTCAGCCGCTGGACGGGTCGGAATTATCTGAAGTCGTCAAGACGGAGTAAGCGATGGCATTGAATGCGGAAGGTTTGAAATCCCTGATCCAGCAGAAGAAGCAGCAGCACATGGCGGGCATCGAAGTGTCCGATCCTGCGAATGCCGATCAGGTGCGGGATGCGAATAACCTCGCATTGGCCGAGGCGATCTTCGAGCACATCCTGTCCAGTCTGACGGTCACCCTCCCAGTACAACAGGTGATTACGAGTGTAACCGGACAAGCTGTCGGAATGCCGAATCCCGCACCGATCGATTGCGAGGTAGAATGAGATCAGGGGAGCAGATAATGGGAACCTCGGCCTTTGCCATGCTGCACGATCTTTCCATCCGCCGCAAGTCGACGCAGATGGGCTTTAATCGTGTTGCGATTGAAGCCGCTGGCTTTGACGATCTCCGCTACGCCGACTTGGCCCCGTTGCCTCATGAGGTCGAGGATTGCACGCGACACGGGCAGCAATTCCTCAAGAGCAGCCTCGCGCCGAATGGCTTCTTCCAGCAAGTCCTTCTGCTTCTTCATCATCTCGAAGAAGAAGAGGTTCCACGGTTCAATATCCGGATTGTCCTGTCCGAGGGTTTTCTGGGTGGAGCGAAGCGCCCGATAGTAATCCTCCTTGTTCGCTTCGACCAGCCGCTCCAGGGAGCTGTACGGCACATACTCATACCCTGCGCGAAGCAACTGAAGGTTCGTCAGGATACGCGCCTGCCTGCCGTTCCCATCCTGGAAGGGGTGTATTGCCAGGAAGCGGACGATGAACTCTCCTACCGTAAGGAGCGGATGGACATTCTCGCTCCTCAATTCGTCTCGTGTCCTGGCGACGAGATCTGTCATCGCCGGGGGAGTCTCAAACGGCGAGGTTGTCTCGAAGACGATTCCAATCTGGCGACCATCCGCATCGAACGCCGCGACGTGGTTGGGGTGCTTCTTGTAATCACCCCGGTGCCAAGCGTCCTTATCCGAATGCTGCAACAGCTGCTTGTGCAATCCCTTGATCATCGATTCGGTCAGATCCATATCCTGCCAGGCCTCGTAGACCAGACGGATGGTTTCGGCGTACCCGGCGACCTCCTGTTCGTCCCGGCTGCGAAACGAACGGACTTCGAGGTTGGAGAGCAAAGCTTCCACTTCGCTGTCCGACAGTTTCGCCCCTTCAATACGGGTCGAAGAACCGATGGATTCAATCGTAGCAAAGCGTTTCAGAGATGCAAGTACCTGTTCTGGAAGTCCTTGCGATCCACGCCAAAGACCCTTAAACTCGTCAATCTCTGCGATCAGCCGAATAATTCTCTGGTTCATGTTTTCTCCCGACACCCAAAAGAACATCCGATAATACCCAATTACAGGAGAGGAGTCAAGTAAATGGGTATTATTGGATACGATAATGGGTATCTGCGTCTGGGTGTGGATCTGGTGTTTGACGAGGACGGCGACCTGCTGGTGACACCAACGGGTGATCTGTCAATGGCGTCCGGCGTTGACTGCCTGCTGCAGGACGTGCAGGACCGTCTGCGCACCATGCCCGGCGATCTCTGGAAACACGCCGATTTCGGATGCGAGGCGAACCTTCTGCTCGGCGCTCCTGATACTCCGCTGAACCGGGCGTTGGCCCAGCGGGCGATCCGCATGGCGCTGGAGGATGAACCGAGGATCGACAGCAAGACCATCCGGATTGAAGCCGATAAGTTCACAGCCGAAGAGAAGACTTTCGAGGTTCACTTCCGTGCGAAAGGGGTTGATGTCGAAGAGCAGATAGTCATTGGACTAGACAACTAAAACAAGAAGTCATAGGCTTTAGTAGGCGGACACAGCAAGCAACCGACCACAAGGACAGCCCTTAAGAGTTCAACTACTTTCAACTTAAGGTTAATGCTGACATGCGTAGATCGGCTTTCAACGACCGTTCTGACCTTCATAGGCTCATCTCCTTTCCTCTCGAATGTCCTTTCGAGATAGGTCGCAGAATAATCTGCGAATACTTCTACTGCGAAAGGCTGTTCCTCATGGTCAGAATACTTGTATGTCACGCCCCTCAGGCTGTCCGCCTGCTAAAGCCTACGACCAGAACAAGTATAGACATACTCTCTCATTATTGCAATCCTGCAACAAACAAGTAGACCCCTGATATGCCTGATCCCATTCCCCCGACCAAAAGCCTGTCCGAGATCGAGAACGACCTGTTCACCGAGGTTGCGGACAAGACCGCGTTCACCAACTTCAACCTCGGCACGGGCATCCGTCACCTGCTGGAGATTCTTGCCAAGGTGATCTACGATCTGTACGGGCTGTTGGCCACGGTCACAAACCAATCCTGGGTGACCACCGCCACAGGCAAGTGGCTCGATCTGAAGGTGCGCGAGGTCGGCATCCAGCGCCGTCCTGCAGTCAAGGCACAACTGAAGCTGACGTTTCGCACGGCGGCACTCGCGGCCAGCGACATTGCCATTCCCGTTGGCACCATCTGCAAGTCCCGCAAGGATCAACAGGGTAACGAATATCGTTTTCTCACCACGGAAGCTGGCCTGATCGAGCAGGGATCTAGCGAGACGACGGTACTGGCGGAAGCAGAAAAGCCGGGAAAGATCTGGAACGTTGCGACGGGCACGGTCACTCGAATGGTGACCAAGATCAACGGGATCGCCTCGATCTCGAACGATGAACCGCTGGTTCGCGAAGGATCGGACGGGGAGACCGACGAAGCGCTCCGTCAGCGAGCGATCCTGACCTGGGAGACACTTGGCCTCGGTGGGACTCGCAAGGCGTATGAAGCGTGGGCGATGTCGGTACCCGGTGTTCGCGCGGTCAGCATCCTCGACGATTTCCCCTTCGGGCCAGGAACGGTGGGCGTGGTCATTCTCGGTGACGCCGGCATGCCCTCCCTTACCTTGATCGCAGATGTGCAAACGGCCATCGACTCCCGTAAGCCGCTCACTGCTGATGTACGAGTCCTGGCACCGGAAATCGTCGAAATGTCGCTCTCGCTCCGTATCACGCACTATGCAGATGCCGACACAACTACCCTTGATGAGGAGATACGTTCACGGATCTCCGGTTTCAATGCAGCGCTCCAGCTCGGCGAAGGCTTGTTGTTGGCAAGGATCGTTCAGCTGATCTTCGCCATCCCAGGCATTTACAACGTAGAGGTGCTCACTCCGACAAGTGACCTCGCTCTGCCACCCAACCAGTTCCTCGACATCACACAGGTAAGCACCACGATGCAGGTCAAGGGCCGCGCTTACCAGGACAGCCTGATCCAGGGCGGTGGTGGGGATCTCGATTCGGAAGGCAGCTCGATCCCTCCGGTCTCGCGTGACCGCTTCACCCTTCTGTCGGAGGAGCCATCATGAGCAGGATCGGATCCTACCTTTGGTACCTCTCGGCAGCAGTCCGCAAACGGAAGCCGGTCGAGGAGAGCGTGTGGGGACAACTCCTCGATGCCATTGGCGGCGTCCTAGACGTCACCTACGACTCGATCCTCGTCTCCCGTCGCCGCCGATTTCTGCTCAATCCAGACCAGGCAGCGACATTCGGTGTGAACTATGTCGACGTTGAACCGTTGGACCCCGAAACGCCGACTCCCATGGAGACGTACTACCTGTCCGAAGATCGCACGCTGGATCTTGACCGGCATGGCCGTGATCGTGGCCTTTCGCGGCGATCCGGGGAATCCAACTCAGCGTATGCCTGGCGAATCGCTACGCATCCCTACCGAGCAGGATTTCTCGGAACGGCCAGTGGGCTGAAGTCCATCATCGAAGAGTCTTTCGGATTACTCTGCGACCGGATCGTCGAGTATTACCGCGACAAAAGGCGTTGGCTGCTCGCTTCCGATGCGGGCACCTCCGGAAGACTGTCCTCGGATCGGACCCACCTGGTCAGCGATGCCGACCTCGCGGCAGCCCAGGCGAGCGGTCAACGATTGACACGTATCTATTCCGACCAGGATCTCTCCCTGCAATTCCACTTCTGGGTACGAATCTCAAATCCCAACGGCGTCGTCTTCGACCCTGACACCCTGACTGAGGCAATCAATGCGATCAAGCCCGCCCACACCCGGGCAGTGATCGCCCTGGTATAGGAAAAATCCATGGACCGCTACACACCCTTCTCCGGCGACCTGCCGACCCTCGAGGATCTGAACTTCCTGATGGACGCCTATGAAAACGGCATTCTCCATCGCTTCCGCGAGATGTTCAGCGATGGCGTCGTCCAGGGGCTGGATTTGTACGAGGACACCGGAAGCTATTTCATCAATGCCGGGACCGCCTATGTGGATGGGGAACGCATTCACCTTGCCGATCCAGTCGAAGTAGCCGATCTGACGCCGCCAACATCAGGTTCCAAGTACCTTTTCATCGGCCACACGACTACCACCAGTCGTCCGAAGACGCACGAGGTCACGGCGGTCACGACTGATGTCTGGCGCTCGGACAGCTACCAGGTGCGGATTGGCGATGATTCCACCTCCCAGTCCAACGAAATCCTGGTGGGACGGCTTGACAGTGTGGGCGACATCCACGACGAACGAACGTTTGTCACCTTTGCCCACGACATCTCGGGCGATGGGACTACGGCGGATGAGTTCTACGTCGGCAAAGGAACCTCCGCCCCTCGCCGTGTCCTTGCCGAATCCATCGCTCCGGTGCAGCCGCTCAACGTCCGACTGGCTGAAGTCCGTCCTGAACGTGTATCAGGCATCGAGGTCGATTCCACCTACCGTGATGCTAACCTCTCCCCCGCCGCGCAGGGCGGCAGCGTGCAGCAGTCAGCCGTCGCCGTGTTCAAATGGGGCTGGGACGACATCATCGGAAGCGGTGGCGCGGATTCGGTGTTCACCGCCACCAACCTCTCGGGCGTCACTGAAGATCTGTTGATGGGACACCACCTGTACATTCCAGGCATTTCAAGCGACTTCATCATCACCGCCAACAGTGCTTCTTCAAGTGGCAACGTCCTCATCACTGTCACCGACCTCGCAGGCGATTCGGTGGACCTGTCCGGGATCGTTGTCGTCTCCGGAAATCCCGCGATCATCCACGCCAACGCTGCCGAATACTATGTCGAAACACACCAGCACACCGACGATGGGAATGACCGGGAACTTCCGGGACGTACCCGGACCGGTGCCGTCGCCATCGGGGCGTCACCCGTTCCCCAGTTCTTCGAAGTCGTGTTGCCGCTTGGATCACGCTACCGTGCCTACGTCGTTGCCAGGAACGGCACGGCAAAAAGCGAACCAGCCTCTTCCCCCATCTCCCGCATCGAGTTCTCACCGACTCTCACACCCGGTTATCCTTCCGCATGGGTGGACGCTTCGATCACGGCAGTCGCCACCGAGTACGGCATGGAGATCGAGGTCAATGCTACCCAAGGGGTGCTCGACGCACTGAGCGGGTTCGCCTATGGCTACGTGTTGACATCCATTGCCTCGGAGGTCAACCTGACCAATCCAGCCCACAATCCCACCACGACTTCCGGTGTGCAGACGTCGATCCGCATCCCGATCGAAACGCGCGGGACCTACGCAGTGGCCGTTCGACCTTTGATGTCGGGCCAATACGTGGGTGAGTACAAGCGGGCACGTGTCACCGTTGGTGGCGGTGGACATCTGCCAAATGACAAGGCTTTCCCCGGTATCGAGGTGGACATCCGTCCTGGTAACCAAGGCATCCAGTACGACGCTGCCACCGGTCTTTTCCTGGTTCGCGCCGAAGGAGGCACACCCATCGGCAGCAGCAATCCGGCCCGCGTTCGTCGAGGTCAGCAGTTCATAGTCAATTACGGCGGCGTCGATCATGTCTATGTCGTCACCGACCAAGCCCCTGCCATGGATGGTGGCCAACTCTCCGCTGCTGTGGAGATGGAAGAGATTTCCTCCCATGGCACCGACAAAGCCACCCTGTTCGCCAGCGAGACTGTCGTCGAGTTCTCCGGTGGGGACAACGTTAACCCGGCAACCCAAACCGCCCGACACATTTGGGGATTGTCCCTCTCTTCGGAGATCATCGTCACCGGCCTTTCGCTCAACTGCAGCTACACCGACGGCATTCCGTCCGATCCCGGCATCATCCGTGTCTATCAGAAGGGCAACAGTGGATTGGCGACCTCGTTGGAAGTGAACCGGTACGGCGGTTCTCCCCTGTTCAACGAGGCGAACCTCGAGATTCTCCGCGCCAACGGCGAGCTGGCCCTCGAGGTAGATGCCTTTGACCCGAACGTCCCTTCGCGCAACCGGAAGAAGATCGTCGGTAAGCTGACGATCTATTACCGCGACAAGGCACAGCAGGATGCAGGTCGCACCCGGTCCGGCAACCTGTCGGTGATGTAGGAGACGATTGATGGGGATCATCGAGTCGAGGATATTCGATGGACTTGGCCGTGAGCTGCCTGGCGTGCGCGTGGACCTTTATAACGAAAACGGCACACGCATCGACACCGATGTCACGCCGACACAGGACGGACGGCCGACGACCCCCGGAAGGTTCCGTTTCGAAGGGCTCGATCCGGGCAAATACACGATCAAGGCGGTGGGACGTGGACTTGACGGCTACAATCGTCCCGATGAATTCTCCCTCCAGGAATTCACGATCATCGACGACCTCGCCTCCATCGGTGAGGCACAGATCCTCGCAAAGATCAACGACGGCACCCTCGAAACCCAGGATGGTGCGCGGATCAAAGCCGAAGCGGCTCGCGACGAAGCCAAGGCTGCCTCACGTCCTGCAACATGGACGCCGACCGCTGGAGAAATCGGTGCACGACCGAACGATTGGACACCGACCGCAGCAGAAGTTGGGGCGCGCCCTGATAGCTGGACGCCGACCAAGACAGATGTCGGACTGGGCAATGTCGAGAACAAGTCCTCGGCTACGATCCGTTCTGAAATCACCAAGGCGAATGTTACATCAACCGGTCTTTCTGCGGATGATGTCGGCGCGGAAACTCCCACTGGCGCTCAGGCAAAAGCTGATGCCGCTGAAGCCGGTGCCAAGGCGGCCTCCCGCCCCTCGACGTGGACGCCGTCTGCGGAAGAGGTCGGTGCACGCCCTGGCAACTGGATGCCATCTGCCCTGGATGTCGGTGCCGATTCTGCTGGTTCAGCGGCTGTCGCAGAGGCAAACGCCAAAGCAGCGTCACGTCCGGTCACATGGACACCTACAGCAACCGACGTGGGTGCCCGACCCGATTCATGGATACCATCGAAAGCGGATGTGGGACTTGGCAACGTCGAGAATAAGTCATCGGCCACCATCCGTTCTGAAATCACTAAGACTAATGTCACGGCGACGGGGCTGTCCGCTGATGATGTGGGTGCTGAGACTCCCACCGGCGCTCAAGCAAAGGCAGATTCGGCTGAGGCGAGTGCAAAGGCTGCTTCTCGCCCTTCGACATGGACTCCGACCAAAACGGACATCGGACTGGGGAACGTCGAGAACAAGTCCTCCACGACGATCCGCTCCGAAATCACCAAGGCCAACGTAACCGCCACAGGCATATCCGCTGCCGATGTCGGAGCCGAAACTCCTGCAGGTGCCCAATCCAAAGCCGATGCTGCTGAAGCCGGTGCGAAAGCTGCATCTCGCCCCGCCACCTGGATACCGTCTGCCGAAGACGTCGGTGCCGATCCCGTCGGATCAGCGGCTTCGGCTGAAGCAAACGCAAAAGCTGCCTCCCGGCCTATGACTTGGACACCTACCTCAGCTGAGGTCGGCGCTCGTCCGGATTCGTGGACTCCAACGAAAGCGGAGATCGGATTGGGGAATGTCGAAAACAAGTCATCTGCTGCCATCCGATCCGAAATCACCTCGTCGAATATCCCTCTCGATAGCGATCTCGATCAGTATGCTGGGAATACCCTGAGCGGCCGGGTAAGCCGTATCCCGTTTCAGGTTGACGCTCGTGACAATGGCGGTATAGGAGGTTATCACTTCTGGAAGTTTATTGAGGTTCGACTCCCCACCTCCTACGACGGTGTCTCCTTCACAGGAAACCTGCTGACGGGTTCCGATGATGGGCGACAGACAGATCACGCCGTCCTGCAATTCACCATCAATACTGGTAATGATCCGACTGCCCTGTCCAATCAGAAATTCAATCTCGATGGCGAGATGAGTCTGGTCAACGGCGAGAACCTTCTCCGGATATTCCGCACGTATGACGGCACCGACTACACCTATGCGTTTTATGCTTACTGCTCCAACTGGTATGGACTCCGGGGCGATCTCGAAATCACACGCAGCTCGCAAGCCATTGTGAAAGCGTGGCAGCGTGGGACAGATACCGGCACAACGGCACCATCGGGTGACGAAATCACTCCCGGCAACAAGTTCGCGGATCGTAGCCTGACACATGCCGATATCGCTGCTGCTCGGGCAAACCTGAATGTCGATCAGGTCGAGAACAAATCCTCTGCGACAATTCGTTCTGAGATTACCAAAACCAATGTGACGGCCACTGGCCTAGCCGCTGGCGACATCGGAGCAGAAACACCCGCCGGTGCCCAGACCAAAGCGAACACTGCCGAGACCAATGCGAAATCGGCCTCAAGGCCAGTCACATGGACACCTTCCGCAGCTGAGGTCGGCGCAAGACCCGAAAACTGGATGCCCAGCGCGAATGACGTTGGGGCACGACCCAGCACATGGCTTCCGACGAAATCGGACATCGGCCTCGGAAGCGTCGAGAACAAATCTTCGGCAACAATTCGCTCGGAAATCACCAAAGCCAACGTAACGGAGACTGGACTCGTTGCAGCGGACGTCGGAGCCGAAACTCCGGATGGAGCCCAGACCACAGCGGACAGCAGGATTGCAGCGAAGGTGGGAACCTCGTACGAAATCCTCGCGATGAAGAAGGGAAACCTAGTCAACAATCCCGAGTCAAGTTATGATACTGGCGGATGGAGCAAAGAGCAGTCAGGTAGCGGGTCCGCGTACCTGTCCTATTCTTCTTCGATTGGATTTCGGTTTACGTGCACAGTAAGCAACGGAACACTAATCGCAAGAGCAGTCTCTAATTCAGTCAAAATCGACGGATCACAGCTTTACCGTCTTATGATGCTTTTCGCCTTTGCCGATGGTGCCCCAAGCGGCAACATTACGGATCCGCATTTTCGAGTCCACCTTCGATTCTTTGACGTAAACTCGACAGAGATCGGGTATCGTCTATATAATCCGACAACCGCAGCCTATGTAACCGCTGCAACACGAGCGCCGCTTTCAGCCTGGAAAACTCCAACCTCCTCCGACCAACGGTTCGGTTCGTTCCTGATCCCGGCCTCAATCAGCACCGCTGAAATCCCTGATAAGGACGGTGCAGATTATCTAGCGGAAATTCCCTCTACAGCCGTTTCTGTTCAGATGGTCTTTGAATGGGAGTTCACCGCCCAGGGCGGTACGGTTGAATATCTCGAAGCTTACATGGCGAAGCCCGTCCTCGTTGCCACCTCCGGCGGACCACGTCCGGTGGAAACGGTGGACCCCGCGAACATCGCATTTCGCTCAGTCACCTACTCATGCTGGATGACCGGTGACAACTACGTCAACGTCAGCGAGAACTACGAACTCGTTCTGTTCAATTACGGATACCAGGGACAAACCGCCAACATCTACCTGAAGCTTCCAAGTGCCGCCAATATGAAGGGCCGTGTTTTAACGTTCCGCGCAAATGGCAGTATGGGGCCTGGTAATGCCTATCTCGATCCCGACGGCCAGATCTCAGGTCAACGTTTGAACGGAAGCACGGCCACTGTGACCCTATCCCTGTCAGCATACAACTCCTTTTTGATCCGCTCAGACGGACTCCATTGGTATCAGGTCAATTGAACAAGGAAGAACCGCATGGCACTCGTTAAATCCTACACGAATCCGCAAGGGTTCACACACGACGAGGCGTATTGGAAGGTGGTCGACTTCAGGATCGATACAGTGCGTGATGTAATCACCTTCACTGTCGCACCCTATCCGGAGGCAAGGATAAGAGAAAGAAATCCAAATGGGTATTACAGGGATGGTGCATGTCGAGGCGAATACCCACTAGAAGTTGTTTCAGGATACGCGGATCCTCGCGATGCTTTGTATACACAACTCAAGGCAGGCTGGTCTGAGTTCTCGGATGCCGTCGATGTTTGATGCTTCTGATTTGTGAACTCAAGACGAATAAGCATGAAAACGAGTAGCGCGAGATTCACTGACCGTCTCAAACCAACACGCCTCATCCGATTTGCGTAGGTGAAAACGTGAACCAACAGGATCATCCACTTGAGAAACAGACGTTGCTCATCAACCGGATCATCGAGGACATCCGTGATCTGAAAGACGAGATCCGCACGATGCAGGTCGATGCAAAGGAGGATCGGAAGGAGTTCTACAAAGCCCTCGGTCTCCTTCGCGACTCGATCACCGGCAATGGCAAGGAAGGTCTCGCCGTGCGCGTCGACCGGAACACTTCGTTTCGCAAGTCGATGTCCAGACTGCTCTGGGTACTGTTCACACCGGTTTATGGAGTGATGATCACACTCCTCATAAAGATGCTGTTCAACGGATAACAAGGCTGGCCAGCCATCTTACAACCCAACAAACAGAAAGGAAGTATTACATGAGTGAGAGCAACCCCTACCTCGATCAATTGATCGAAGATGCCCGCCAGCTCGAAAAAGACTGGGACCAGCTGTTCACAGGCAAATTCGAGGTCAAGGAAATCTTTGATCTCGTTGCAACCCTCGTCCGTCTGGCCGAAGCGATCATCACCGCACCCGAGAGCGGTTCGGACAAGCACCAGCTGGTGCGCGACGCCTTCTACTGGTTCGACGAGAAGTTCAACATCCTCGACCGCGTTGATGACCTGATCCCTCTTCCCTTCTTCCTCGAGCCATGGGATGGTCCCTTCATCCGGAAAGTCGTGGACTTCCTGATCAGCCAGGCCGTAGCAGTCTTCAATGCCACGATCTGGAAAGAGGACGCTCCGGTGGCAGCGTGAGATCAGAGATGATCGTTCATGCAACCAAGATCCTCTCGTACCTGAGGCGGGCGCTGGCGTGGATCAGCGCCCGTTTCTTCAAACGCAAGTGTGTGCGAGATGCTCCTGATGGCAAGTCTGAGACTGGAGTTGTGGCAAGTCACCCACGCCTCGTCATCATCGACAAACCCGCGCATCCAAACAACTACGGTGACCGGCCAGTCGGCATCGAGATCTCTTTGATTGTCCTCCACTACACGGCGAGTGGCTCACTGGATGCCACCGTTCGCTGGTTTCAGGATCCGGAAGCGAAAGCCTCGGCGCACTACGTGATTGGCCGGGATGGAACGATCGTTCGCATGGTGCCCGAGGAGAAGAAAGCCTACCATGCTGGTGAATCAGAATGGAATGGTCGCAAGGATGCCAACCAATTTTCAATCGGTATCGAGCTGGTGAATTGGGGCAAGCTGGAAAAACGGGACGATCGGTTCTTTACCTGGCCGAAAGAATATACGAATCCCTACACTGGTCTCGAACCGGTGTTCCTCGAGAACGCTTGGTGGGAACCCTATCCTGACGCGCAGATTGCTTCGCTCGAACCATTGATCGATGACATCAAACAGCGCCACCCAATCAATGCAGTAGTCGGCCACCGCGACGTCTCGCTTGGACGGAAGCTCGATCCGGGGCCTATGCTTAAAAAGCAGGTTTAACGTTTTCGGTTCTGCGCGGCTTCTCTCCCTCCGAGCAAATGAAAGCTCTGGCACTTGGACGCAAGGCTCTACTGCTTATCCTCGTCGGTCACAGAGTCTTACTTCGAATTGACTTAGAGCGGCTTCCTATAGCTGGTCTGTGAACTGTGGACTTGCATGTATGATGGTTTGAGTATTACTGTTTGACGCGCGACGGAGTGTCTTTTTACCTAACTCTCAAAGGAAAATATTGATGCAGCCTGATCCGGGACTTTTTGATGGCAGAATTGATGCTGACTCTTACGCTGCCAGAGCTAGGCAGATAGTTGGTTCTCTGTCAGACCCTGAGCAATTCTACCCAAGTGAATCCACTGATGTGAGTTCATGGATTCAGGAATGGGACTTCCGCAAAGCAAAAATTGACGTCTACACACATCAAATTCATCGCTACCCTGCGATGTTCATTCCGCAGCTCATTCGAAAGATTCTTCTCGCCTATTCCCAAGTGGGTGATACAGTAGTAGACATATTTAATGGATCAGGTACTACTACTGTAGAATGTCTCTTAACTGACAGAAACGGTATTGGAATTGAGATAAACCCTTTAGCTGTAATGATCTCTCGCGTAAAGACCACTTTAGTTGATCCACAGTTGTTAATCGCAGGCTTTGAACGTATCGTATCACTCTACGGAGATAGTGACTTCGAGTATCATCTAGTTGATTTTCCTAACATAGATAAGTGGTTTGTGCCCAGCAGTATCAGATGGCTATCTAAACTTCTCGCTGCTATAGAGGATCAGGATAACCCTACAGTTTCTGAAGCATTTAAAGTTGCTTTTAGCGACATCATCCGCTATGTATCTGTTGTTCGACACAATGGGTTTAAACTACATGCCGACCCTAAGAAGAAAAGCAAGGAATGGACAAACATAGACATATTAGATAGGTTTTCTGAATCCGTTGCTACACTGATACGAGCTTTGACTGACTTGTGGAATAAGGGAATTTCGACAGAAAGCAAAATCCTAGCTCAGGATTCAACAACAAAGATTCGTGAATTAGCTGAAGTGGCAGATCTTGTACTCACCTCTCCACCCTATGGTGATTCACACACTACGGTCGCATATGGGCAGTTCTCTCGACTCTCTGCACAGTGGCTGGGCTTAATAGGAACAACCGAAAGAGGGGGAATCCGGAACGTAGACAGTGAACTTCTCGGAGGTGTGTATAAGGGGATCGACATAGAGGATCCAATCTTGGGTCGGTCAATCACCCTGAACACCTCGATAATGGGCC
>Ga0272443_10000911_pt1 | contig 48449 bp, 37 predicted proteins | sample SSMAcet12_FD_193581 | JGI IMG/M metagenome (GOLD analysis project Ga0272443, IMG submission 193581) | Marine sediment archaeal communities from Little Sippewissett salt marsh, Falmouth, MA, United States - SSM-Acet-12 | ecosystem: Environmental > Aquatic > Marine > Wetlands > Sediment ...
GACCTCCACCAAGATTATAAACTTGTTCGATTCTGGGTTTTCTTATAAATTTATCAATTGCACACACCAAATCATGACAGTGAATAACAAATCAGCACAAATAATCCTATATGATCATGCTCGCAAATATGATAAATATAATCGAGCAGAGGACGTCTCAGGGCAAACGGTGTCAAGGCAGAACCCCAATGGAGACTTTCACTGAAGGCTTGAAGTTAGCAAAAAAAGCAAAATTGAACCAAGAATATGACAGCTTAATAAAATCGCTCAGAGGAAGATGACTGTTAAATCAAGTATCATACAGTGCAGTTTAGAGACATCATAATAGCGACTAACCCTCAAAAGATTGTATATATGTCAATTCATCTCTAATTGTTTTATAGACATCCGCTGAAATGATTCCCTCCAATATTTTTGGTACATCAATATTCATTTCTAATATCTCAGTTATTGCTTCTCTATTAACAGCATAGTGTGTTGGGCAATGAATTTCTGACTTAGAATATCCGCTAACGTGCATATGTTGTAATCTATCACCCATAACACCTAAGAATTCTCTGGCAAGTTGCATACTAGAATCATGTTCAAAAGCATGCTGAACATCCATAACAAACCCAATATTATATTTTAGAACCAAATCTCGGAACTGATCTGGATGAGTGCCATAAGCTTTTCTTCTATCCATATTTTCAATTACAAAAGGTAGTTCTGAATTATCAAGCATCTCAAAATTACCAATTGTATCCGGATGCAGCACAATACCTCCAATAGGTATTACCCCACACCATTGTCTTAATTTTTGAAGAATTCTTTTCGTTGCATCATTATCACCATATCTGATTTCTTTCCAGGGAGCATGGATTGATACATAAGAATATTTATTCACATCATGTTTTAACTCCTCTGATATAGAAATATCAAATAGGTGTTTGGGGGTTGCAAAGCTGAGTTCAATCGCATCAGCTCCTAAAGAGTAATACAGCTTAATCCGTTCATTAAATGGAATTGCAGTTTTATATAAACTTCCGGTTGTAAACCCAACATTAGTCATAAGATAATTAATATAGTCTACATTTCCTTTGTTTTTGGAGTAACCATACTATCTACATTTATGTTCTACACTAATCTAAAATAATGTCAATCACAAAATAATATCGTAAACTTATAACTCAGGAATAATGATAATATCAATGACCATAGTACCAGAAAATACTATTTCCCAAATTCTTCACCAGTCCAGGCCGGTAAATCTAAATTTGGAGGAGATGTATAGTAAGCCTTCATCTTCAATAATATTCTTTCGATACCTACCGATTTAAAAGATTTTACCATCTACACCGACTTTGCCAATCAAAGTTGCATATCGCGAACTTGGTATGGGAAAATTATCAGGATGAGGTAAATGCGGTATAGTTCTATCAAGTTCACCATTTTTGAAATGAGCGACTTCGAAAGTTACCCCGTCTGAGCCACATGATTTTACTCCATCGTTATTGTACAAAGTACTCTTATTACAAAAATGATGTTTCCCACTTGCTTTTATCTCAACCCAGAATTCATCAGGGATTTAGATAAACGATGTTCAATGAGGAAGACTCACATCATATTTAGCATGTATTATTTTATTCCTTCCAACTACTTCGGATGACTCCACATATCCCTTAGAATAAAAAGAATTCTTCCAGCGATCCAACCAAATTGAACTGACGGCACAAAGTTTCTCCCTTATTTTTTAACTAATCATCATCTCGCTTAATATGACCTGTCAAACCAGCGATATTTACAGAAGTCTTTTTGAATTCCGCGAGTAGTATCTCAACATTGCTTTCTGTGATAATCATATTAGCTTGTCCATCAAATAATTTACTACCCATTTTTTTAGAAAGTTCAATTAGATCTATTAATGTCCGTCTAAATTTATTGATATCTGTACCCCACGATATACGAATATGAGCCCAGTTTCCCATTAGATATTTTGATTCATTTGAGAATATTTCTATGTTGGATAAAAATCTTGGATGCCATAATTCAATAAATTTATCTGGTTTTGCCATATCTTCCAAAGGAATCTTTTGAGCTCCGGCCTCTAAGAATTTCTTTTCAATTATCTCACTTGATAAGTTCTTATTATTATCAAAGATAAAATCTATGTAGTATCCCATATTATTTCCTCATCAATTAACACAAAACAATATTATGCTGTTAACTTCCGTGGTCCATTATCTGAAGCTAACTTAGAAAATAACTTTTCAGCCAAATTATTTTCACCATTTCGCATATAAATAAAATATTATTACAAACCAGTCTGAAGATTCATTAAGTTCATAAAGAAACCTCTTTTACGATTGTTCTAACTATTCTATATAAGTACTTATTAACGTAATAATATCCCCTTATTACTTATTAATTTATTGTACATTGTCAAATAATCTGGACAACTCTAAATATTTGCCAAGAACAATATTCTTTTGCTGAAAGGTATTTCCATTAATTATTATATAACCAAAGGTGACTTAAATAGGTTAATCTAAAAATATCTCTTTACAATTGTTGATAAATTCTTTGGGTTCAATCTCCAAATAATACCTTTTGTATTCAGGTAGAGCTTGATCCTCCTCTTCAATGAGTATGTTTTCAACATATCGGGATTCATACATATTACAACAAACAAAATGTTCACAAGGTAATAGATCGTTTCTTATTTGAAGTATTTTATCCACATCAATTGTTTTTTTATAACAACTTGTATTAGGTGCTGAAATCCGCACTATTACAGAAGCATTAAGAGGTGTGATTACTTTGTAAATCGCGCGAGATTTCAGAATTGGGGTAATTGCCTTTTTGAGCTCATCTTCTTGCTCAAGTGTCAGCCGCTCTGGCAGCCCAGCATTTAAATTACAAGTTTTAAAGATAGAAATAATAATCGCCCACCACAATTTTTGACACCGATAGTTAGGCCAATCAACAAATGAATTTAAACGCAGATATTTGATAAAAGGATGTATTTCATTTAACTGATCATTTATAATATGCCATTCAAGGTAACCAAAGAATTGGTATATAAATTCTCCAAGAGTAATAATACCATGATTATAATTTTGTATGGCTTTATCTAAATTGGGAACTTGGTTTGACGATTCATTCATTCCTACCTCTCTATTCTATTATTTTCAGAATTCAGCTTTCTATTTGGATTGTCTTGAATAATTCAAAGATAATTCTTACCACTTTCTCTGTCAAGCTCGTTTCTATTTCAGTAGTCAGGGATGGGCTTTTTAATAATTTCCTTAAAGTCATTTTCATAGATATTTAACAAGCTTTCAAGAGAATAACACCCAAGCAGACATAGGACATAGATGGAATAGTATAACTTCTCAAACTCTGAAATCTAATCAAAATATTCATTTCCTCTTTTAATAACGCCAAAAAGAGAAAATGCTAACAAAAAGGACGAGAGTTCACTATTTCCAGCTTTGAGCTTTTTCGGAGCATCGACCAAAATATGACCTTAAGTTTTGCCTGTTTAGCCCTCAATTATTTATATTACAATTTAAATTAGTCTTAAAGCCAATTTTTGTCAAGTGTGCCCAAGCCCAATTGTTTCAAGAGCCAATACTCAATAACCTGATTTAGCTACGAAGAAAGTTGATATTCCATATGGCATCATAATGAATGTAGCTCACATCATTTGACCATTATCTTGTGCTTAAATTATTTTCCATTAGATGGAATGCTACTTAATAAGACCATATACAATATATCATATTGGTGCTAAGATATTATGACTAAATGGACGATTATTTAGTTTTTGTCTCTAAATAGAGGCAAGAATCGTTATTCAAACATTCAACTTTTATAGCAAAAACAGAAGCAGAAAGCGGGTCGTAGCCAATTTCGAATCTAACGGGTATTGGCAATTCCCCTTTAATTTCTTTAGGTATTGAATTTGATAGCGAACTCGAAGAAACGTCTATACTGAATTCTCTTCCTGCATAAAGATATTCTATTTTACCGCTTTTGGCTGCGTCGTCAAAGGAGACCATGGTACCCTTTAAATGAACAATTTCTTGGCCCGTTAACCCAATTTCTGAAATCCGCAAATTGTCCTGGGATTGTGACGCTTTACTTATAACTCCTTCTACTAGCGCCTTGTATTTATTGTAAAATGGATCAGGTAAGGCCTTTGCAATAAAATCAAATATCAACAAATTGGCCCGAGCATATTTTGATTCAGCTACTAACTTTTGACCACCTCCGCCAGTCCAAATAACTGCCAGCGTAAGAACTGAAACGATTATTCCCGCTTTGATTATTCCCAGTATAAAACCGGCAAGGCGTTCATATAAACCTAGATTTATTGCACGAATGAACTTTTTTAAAAGATGACCGACTACTGATAGAATGATCATAATTAAAATAAATAATCCAAAAAAGCTCAGAAGTTTGCTGATTAGTGTTGAGGTGGCTGAAACGCCAACAAATTCCGCAAATTGTTCATGATAGCGATACGCGGCCAATGCTGACAACAAGGCTCCTAAAGTTTCCACCAACTCTTTGATGAAACCCCGCTTGAAGCCGAGAATCCCAATACCAGCAACACATGTTATGATTACAAAATCAAGAATTACCATTTATGCCCTTTTCCTGTGTAAATAAACCCATTTTAGCCAGTAGGCAATCAGCTATTCTAATCCTCCCGGCTGGTTCTGTCCTGGCACCCGCAGTCGATATATGCCTCGACCAGTTTTCTATAAATCTCACGATCGGCGCGTGCGATTCTTGCCGCTTTCAATTGAGGGGAACAGAACATCGCTGCAAATCCATTATATGTCAATTGCAGGACCTTCAGCCTTGTCAAGTAATTGCCCGGCTCGTCATCTGCCCCGGCCTCGTTGGGTGTGGATGCACCGGCAGCTAACCACTGAAATTCTTCAGCAAGTGGGTAGACAAAGTGCTTATTTGGGCTCAGTCTGTGGGATAAGACTGGGTCATCGGTATTGATGTTCACCCTTATGCCACTCTTACAGTAATCGTAGAATACATAACGACGGTTCTTGTCGTCGGGGCAGATGCTGAATCCATAAACAAACTGGTTGCTCCTTGGACACATCTCCACCGGAAGGCCGGTATCGCGCACGAACTGATAGAGGTTCTTATCCTTTGCCAAAGTCAGCGCATGGCCAAGACGTTTGGCTCCAAGGTAATGTATCGCCTGCCAGATACTTACCGGGTCCTCGGTTTCCCCGGCATGAATGGCAGATATCAGGCAGTTTTCGAACGCTTCTTTGTAGTGCTCTCTTAGCTTCTCAGGCAAGTTGCCCCTCTCTATTCCAGCCACATCCAGTCCAGATACATGGGGCGTAAACTCCGCCTCTCTGGCCGTTTCTTTTTCTTCCGCAAAGGGACTGAATTCCTTTGTGAAATCGACAGCTAGCGCGATAAGTGATTCAACCTCCCTGAGGTCCCGGTCTCGTTTAACGGAGAGCAAGAGATTGGCTGTAATCTTAGGGACACCGGTTCGCGGGGTGGAGTCATTGGATGGATAGCGACAACCGAACTCCAGTCCACACAGAATAAGTCTGATTGCCATCGCGGCTCTTCGTGGGTCTTTCTCTTCGTATGGTGACAGGAATCCCGAAGGTGTGGTGCGCAACTCAAGGTGTACAATATTGTCTCTATAGGCACCCTTTCTCGCATCAAAATAAGCTTCCTCAAGAGAACCGGTTAGCATATTAGATTCTGTCAAATCCTGTAAACCGTGTGGATTGCACCATCTCGGAATGGCTATCGACGCAAGTATCACCGTTTCAGGAAAATGAAGCAACGAACCCCCGGAAAGGTCAGCCGCGCCAATATATTGTGACAGACCATAACCCCGCGTTTCCTTCGGACTTCCTGAAGGCGTTCTCACAGCCATCAAAGACGACAACGGGTCGAAACTCCACTTGCATGAACTCCTGCCACTAAATGGCCCTTTTTCTTTTATGAATTTAAGTATTTTCTTATAATCATCAATCTTTGCAGTATCTACAACAACCTTGCCTTCAGCGTAAATCCGCGGGTTTAGGGGAACATATGATTCACCGTCATTTTTGCTTTCCCCTTCGTTAAATACATTTTTTGCAAACATCTTATCCTTAAAAGTCACAAGCGTCCGTTCGGCAATAATCAGCCATTTTTCAAGCTCTTCACCATGCCTTATTAGACACAGGTAAGTACTGAGAGCACAGGCGACAAAATCCTTTGCCTCTCGCGTGTTATGTATATGTGTTATCACCGAGAGAGCACCGTTTACAGAATTCACATAAGCATCATTCAGCTGTTGCGCCATCCTCGACACCACAATTCCGCGAAACTTATTCGCATCATTACAATTTTTTACATCTTCGGCGTCAAACACTTTCTTGAAGAACTTAAAAATCCCGGGCAGTTTGTCTTTTAGCTTTTGGTTCTGCTTGCAATATTTGTATACCGATATCACCGCGAGGGTGTAGCACCAGTAAGGATGAATGGCCATTCCAAAATGAACATGCAGGTCTGTTTTAGGGAGAAGACGCAGCCATCTAAGATCCGTGCTGTCATATCTGCACTCATTTATCTCCGTCGCATCTTTGACTTCCATCGGGGACACTTTTTGCCAGTGAAGTTGCTGACGCACCAAACGCGGTAGTCTTTGAATGCAGCCAAAATTGTCCGCCAATGAGCGCATGTAATGTAGATAATCTTTGTTCTTGAAAGGCACACCGGAACGCACGAGAGAAAAACAGACGCTGCCCAAAGATGGTTCTCTTTTGGACAGAAATCCATCCGCCCCCGATTCATAAGCCAGCCGCACCGTATCCGGGTCGTCCAGTTGTGACATCGCTACTATTACTGGAACGTAACCAGTATCGTCGGTAGCGGCTATATCAGCGAAATAGCCCCTTAGCGTTTTTATGGTCTCGAAACCGCTCATGGCCCGTCCATCCCAGAGGTCAACCAGCAGGTAACCCACCTTCCGGAGTAGGCTCTTGAATTTCTCACCATTACCACACTTCTCCCAACTTTTTCTTTCGTCTTCGAACGTCCAAACCGGCTCACTATTTTCAAAACCCTTGATGTCCGCAAAGTTGCCTGCGCCGTACAATCTGGCTGTATTGCCATCAAACGCAAATATCTGATTCAAGAACTTTGCTATGTCTTTAGTCTTACCCTCAGTCGCCGAATCAACATCATCGTCAATCACAAGAACACTCCGGAAGGTAACGCTCCAGTCAAAATTACACTTCGCAGCCAAAATGGCTTCCCTGCCTGCATTAAACAGATACTTGTCGGAGTCAATGCTGCTCCTGAGGCCGTCATGCGATGCCTTATACAGCGACAACCGCTTATCTGAAACTTTCTTTGACAACGCTTCGATTACTCCATTGCCGGTTATGCCTGCACTATCCTTCTCGAGCTCCTTGACCAGTAAAGTCAAAATACGGCCCAAAAGACACGTTAACTTTGCCAATGGATTGCTATAGTCATCCTGTTTACTAGAGTTGTGGTCTTTTGGTATTAGTATCTCTTCCAAGGTCTTGCCATTTGATAACTTCAGCGCTCCTAATGCGTCTGGAGTTAGTTTCCAGTTCTGCGTCTCCCACAGCGTGAGTCTCTCACTCGCGAAGACATGATACCTATCAATATCGTAGAAGCCTGTTTGGTTCCAGTCATTTATTTTATTCAAAGCTGCTTTAAAGCTATCCTCAAAGTTCTCATCCAATCCCACATATTGATGCCAGATGCAATCTGACCACAACCATTTTTTTTGTTCTTTTAGATTCTCATTTTGATAAAATCGTTTATTGACCGAGAACTTCTTCAGTATATCGTCCTTTACGCTCTCTTTCAGATCTTCAATTCCAATTACGATGATTGGATGCACACACTTGGTGATACAATTTTCTTCGACAGAAACGCCACGGCAAAGATTTACAAGTTTGGTAAAAGTTTCTTCACTACTAAGGTCTTTCATTTTCAGGAAAGCCACTACAGGTTTTATGGGGATACTTGTTATATACTGGTCTAGAAGAGAGGAGATGTAGCCTTCTAGTCCTTCAAACTCAGGATGGATTATCTCTTTTGAATTAGGATACCCAAATAACTTCTTTTTATCACTTATCTTCAAGACCATTCCGACCCTCCTTCGACAATTTGTATCGCGTTGTGATTACAGGGTGTTTTAACACCAAATCAGGGAACTGGTCCCAAAACTTCATTACACGATAACGCATTTGGTCCATATTTATGCCCAGTAGTTGGGCCGCTGCTTGTTTTTGGCCATAGGTTTCATTAAGCGCACTCTCTATGGCCTTCAGTTCCGTGACAGCGACCGATTTATCGAGTTCAGCAGGAAGGAATTTCAACTGCTTATTATTCGGCAAATTACTTTCCAAACGATTTTCCCGCCCCATTTCAGCCGGCAGACAACTCTCATCAACCTTTGTTTTTTTCAATACTCGCGACCTTAGCAGCATAGAATCAACTGTGTTTTTTAACTCGCGGACATTCCCGGGCCAGTCATATTTCAGCAGTCTTCTATATACAGTAGAATCCAGAATATCATTTACGCTTCGATAACCCGCCCTCTCAAGATAATAGACTAAAAGCTTCCTCAGGTCGTCTCCTCGCTCTCGTAGCGGCGGTATTTCCAAAGTCATATGTTTGAGCCTGTAATAGAGGTCCTGTCTTAATTGCCCAGAATTAACTAATTCCAGAGAATTTCGATTTGTAGCCGCGATAATCTGCACATCCAGTTCAACTTCCTTATCATCGCCTACTGCCTGTATTATCTTGGAGTCAAGAAACCTTAATAGTTTAAGCTGGAGCGACTGATTAATCTCTCCCATTTCGTCCAGGAATAGAATTCCAGTATCAGCCTGCTTGAATAGCCCAATCTGATCGGAATCCGCTCCTGTAAAAGCGCCCTTCCTATAACCGAAAAGAGTGCTTTCCATAAGCGTATCGGGAATAGCCGGCAGATTAACTGTTACAAACGGCTTGCCCTTACGAGGACTGTGGTGATAAAGATAACGCGCGGCAACTTCTTTGCCAACACCGGTTTCACCAATAATCAACAATGAGGCATTCTGCTCTTCGGCCAGCACTCTTAGAGTTCGCTTTATTTCCTGTATTTTGTCACAGTTGCCGAGAAAGGGGAAGCGCTCTTCCTCCATGTCGCTCAGGCGTTGGCTGAGGGCTTTGTTTTCAATCAACAGTTCAAATTTTCTCCCCCAGCTAAGTATATCAAACTCGCTCTTGCGCAGGAAATCGTCGGCTCCCAACTTCATGGCCGACACCACCGTTTCCGTTCGATTGTCTGCTGTTACGACAATCATTGGCGTCATGGCGAATTCGGACTTGATTGGACCGATTAGTTTCAAACCATCAAGACCGGGTACTTCCGGCGACAAATTCAAATCCAGAAGAACCAGTTCATATTGCCTGCCACGAAGCAATTTTGTCCCTTCCTCGCCGGATAAAGCACCGTCGAAATGAAGATGCTTGAAAGCCAACCGCATCTTGACCGCAAAGTCTGGGTCATCGTCGATAATCAGGATTCTATTGGACTGAATCATCTAACTCAATACCACAGTAGCTCTTAATTTCTTCCAGTAGTACGAACGCGCCTTTCAGTGCATGTTCGTAATTATTGCAGCCGCCTACAAACTCTTCCAATGAATGACAATGCGCAACGCCGGCCGCCTCCCTCAGCAGAATATCAGCTTCACTCAACCTGCCACGAAACGGCATATAGGTGAAATAATCCTCATATTTCGTCATAACACGGTCCCACGCCCCCAGCATATCCCCGGCGTCTCTTTTGCCAATCGGCTCAACCAGCTCTTGCCATATTTCCCCGCTGCGTTCTGGTTCCTGCCGAATTATTTGGCACGCAACTCCAAGAGTCTGTTTTAGCGCTATAGCTTTTGCCATTAACCCCGGGCCACCATGTCCCTCAAAGATACGAGCCAGAGATATTCTGGCATCATATCCATCTACAGGTAACTCGTACTTGCCCGAGGCCGGTCTGGCCGCATCGATAAAAGCCCTAAGGTTGCCGGGTGGCGTCAATAAATCAATATAGTTGCCGGACCTGAAGTTGAGAAAGCCCATGACAATCAATTTTGTGCAGGGTAAATTGACAGCCAAAAACCTCTTCCAAATTTGTGATATGGAAACATACTTATTATCAATGTAGAGCGGCTCCACAATTACAAAACAACGGCCGGACTCCGCTTCTAGCTGTTCCGTGGGCGCGCCGTGTTCGATATTGACCTGTTGCCCGGAAAGATAACCGCGTTCGAGAGATTGAAGGACGGGAGGGATATTCCCGATTATCCACAGTTGAGTTGATTCGCACTGGTTCAAGAAACCTTCATGTCTTTTAATCATTTCTCCAGATTGCTTTCCTAAACCCGTCTAGGGCCATTGGCCATTTCTGGTGGTCTTCACCGAGTGTCAACTTCACCACTTCTTTGCCACTTTGATCCAAGTATTTATTTAACTCGGCCAGCCTCTTTTTAATCTCCCCTTGAAATCCTCTTTCCCCGACACTCTTATCCGGATTCAGCATTCTACAATATGCTCTTATTAGTATGCTTTCATACGCCTCATAAATCTCGCTGGCATACCCAGTCGCACGCATAGCAAGCTCCTCTAAGGCCGCTTTGGCTCCTGCCTCGTCATCTTTTTTACACAGGCTCTTGTAGAGCTGATCGTCTTTACCCGCGCTTGTAAAATAGGTCAAGTAATACCCCAATTTGCTAGGGTCATAGTTATTGTTTTTTTTTATAGGCGTGTCACATTGCAAACCATCATCTCCGCCCCAGTGAACAGAGATAATCACCCTGTCGTTTTCACTTATCTGCCCAAACACTCCATTGCGAATAGTCTTGAGAGCTTCTAATACGTCTATGACCATTCCTGGTCTCCCTGCCTCATCCGCATCTCGGAAGTCTGCCAATCCCTTTGGCTCGTCCTGCCGCCCCTTTACTACTGCGAGAGTCCCATTTTTGTTTACATGATATTCGAAAGGTTCCTGTTGGCCCCTCCCACCGATTCTCGCTTTCCATAATTTCTCATAATCGCAAATTCCAGATACTCGCGAAATTAAGATATATCGGTCACACATAGTGCTTAATTCTCCATCTTTACCCTGGTCAAAGCCTGAACCAAAAGGATTTTCTCAGGATAGCTTTTTATCAGGGATGTTTCTATATTCGAAAAGGGAATGTATCTGATGTTCTTGGGAAGGTTCGAGGGTTTACCTCTTCCCGATGTAACAACCACCAAAGGTATTTTTGTTTTCAATTTTTCCAAGAATGTCGACATCCCTTGGCTGTTCCCTTTGAAGAGTTCGTCGAGAACCCCCTGGTGGATAATCACCGCGTCATACGAGCCTGTTTTATCAAGTTGAGTCAAATCATACAAATCATACCAAACACCGTCCTTCACCGGCTGACGGGAAAGCCGTTTTTCTTGTTTCTCATATTTAACCTGTTCAGGAACTTCGATATTCAGCTTTGGTTGTTTCTCCGGTCTCAAACAATGAAAGTTTTTGGACCAGTAGTCGGACACGCGCTCATCGATTATAAGCAGGCGGCACAGTGTCGCCTCCAGCAACTGGGCGATTACTTTCATCTTGAACTCAATTGTATCTGGTGGATTGCTTAAAGCGCTGAAAAAATACTGCGCTCCGCTGATAGGCTCATTGTATTCTATTGTACGGCCCTGACCTTTCTCTAACAGCCCATGTCGGTTAAACGATATTATATCGCCATTATTGTCGGAGAGCTTACTTGAATCCGTGAAAACTTGAACGGTGAGTAAATCTCCAGGAGAACTTTTGACTTCTGCCCACCCACCAGCCTCGCTATTGCCACAGGCTTTGTATCCCAGCGGAAGTGTCTCGACATCTTCCGAGTACTTTTCACCGATGCTTGTTAAGGCCTGCCAGAATGTATTAACATAATTCTGTAATTTATTTTCCACCACCTTTTCCATATCGGGGTAAGAACTATTAGCGGCATCAATCCAACAGTCAGCCAAACCCTTATAGTTAAGTTGTTCCAGATTCTTCTTTTTTCCCTCTGCCGCCCGAACGATATCATTCCATGTAGTTTTAAACAGGCTCTCTGAATCTTCGTTGTCTACATCTGGTATTTCCAGGTTCGTTTTTTTTATTTTCTTAAAAACCAGCTCGGCATTGACTGTTTTGGTCCCGCCTGTATCACCGGTTAGTTTTATTAAAACCTGGAATTTCGTCTTTGCTTTTGCTCCTATTTCGCGCCGATTCAACAGGTGTCCCACCCACACATACTGTAGCCAGACTTTGAGATTGAAAAGGGAGTTCTCGATATTATTTATGTTTTCTTTAAAGACCTTACCGCATTTAGATTTAAATTCCTTTTCCGTAATTGTGGTCACTCTCACCTTGAGCTCAGGGGTGAGAGTGTTTTTACTTTTTTCATTTTGAATGATAATCACGCGGGCGGGATATTGTCTGAGCAGTTGTTCAAGCTTCTCACAAAAGTTGTGGTTCTCGTTCTGTTTTCCCAAGGTATAACCCTCAACTACTTGTTCATCCAATACTATCATCTCACAGTCAGTATTGACAGTCGGCAGGCTGCGCTCCAAATAGACGGCATATTTCTTCAGCTCTTCGGCGTCCATATTGAGGTTCCAGGAATCACCCGGTGCCAGCACCAGCAATAGTTCCTTTGGCTTATTAATCGCAAATTGGAAGCCCAAGCGCTCTTCGGCCCCACCGTTACCGGCGGGTTTATAGGCTACCGCCCTGATTATACCTTCCCTCTTGCTGTTGTCATCAAACAAAAGCTTATCACCATCCGCGGAAATGTCACTCTGAGCCGCGCCGCTGAGGAATCCCGCCGCGATTTTCATTTCGGCCAGTCCCCAATTCTCTTTGATAAGCTCGCCGGAATCTCTGTTTATGAATGACTGCTTCAGTAAGGAATTCAGGAAATCAGGCAGTTTTTTCTTCTCCCCATATTTACCCTTCACGTTAGATACATTGTCCCAGATAGTGATAACAACGTAATCCTTTTTTTTGTCATCCTCAAGGTCTATTGTTATTTCACAATTGGCCGAACCGTTCGAGACTTTGCACCCATGTTTGGCGCTGTTTCGGATGATATTTTCCAAAATGGTGTAAAACGCGTGCTGCCCGATAATTCCCCCCGGAATGGCCACCTGGGCATCGCCCGCTATCTTTCCCTCCTGAGCCTTATCAGTGGGATTAACCGCTTCAACAAACTCATTATCCTTATCCTTTTTGACTTTGACGCGCACTTTAACGACCAGCCTGCCGCTATTCTGGTTCTCGGCGTCGTCATCGCCCTGTGGCTCATATGCTCTCAAGCCGTCAGCGGAGGCTATATAGTTCAGCAGGTGCCGTTGCATATAGAAACGGCGCATGACGTCCTTTACAAACCACATCGGTTGTGACCAATTGGGGAACTCGGTTGTCACGGTCGCGATAAAATCCAGACGTTGCTGAATATACTTGAAAAGCTGCTGGTCATCAGGTACGTCGTTTACATTATTGCCGACGGCGGCGATAACATGACTTCCAATATTATGGGAACCATTACGAGACATAATGGCCGCGATAGCTGACTTAGTGGAATGATTAATAAGGTCCCTTTTATTTTTTTCGGACCAATCCCATGCCGCCCACTCCCGAAACTTGATGCTTGTCTTTAGTCGGATAAAATCAAAAACGGGATTGATATCTTCTTTTTTTAGCTCAACGGGCTCGAGATCTTTATCTTTTGGATCTTCTGGCTTCGTTTTTTTGGGTGGAGCTTCAATAACAGCGATAAGTCCACCATAACTTTGCTGATACGCCTCATCACTATCTTGATGTTCAGCAAAATAGAAAACCTTTGAAGGTGCGTAAATAATATGTCGCACCTCTTGACCGAAAAGAACAGGGTGCAATCGAATAAAATCTTTAAAACTCTCTCTCAGTTCAGTCAACTCTTCTTTGCTAGTTTTGTCAGTTCGGAACCATTCGGGTTCCAGGAAACTCTTACTCTTCTGTTCTTCTTTACCCAATGATCGGATATATTTTTTGACACTATCCTGCAACGTGTTTTCATTTATTTTATTAATCTTATCCCGAATTACATGGTAATGATCTTTTTCCGGACCAGGAGCCGTCCCATCAAATAATTTTTTGAATTTTTCAAAAGCTGGGTTTTTATTGACTGGGCTTTTTAATGGAGCTTTTATTGAAAGAATATTTTTTTTTCGTGTCGCTTCAATACTCTTTTGTTTTTCATCAAAGGATATCTGTATCAAATGTGGGGGTTCTTTTAGATTACGGCAGGCAAAATCCGAAAAACTGAAGCTGAGCCATTTTTTGTCGAGCAAATAGTAGAGCATAGCATAGCTATTGAACTTATCCGGATTAAACACCTTCACCGGCATATAATGTTTAAACCAGGAGCCATCGTGATCTTCTTGATGCCACCAGAACGGCAGCGAGCAATATATAATATTGTTGAATTTTTTCAGATCTTTTATTATATTATCTGCGAGAAATTCTTTCAAGCCCGTCTTGAGGTCTTCTTTGCCATTGCCGCCCGGCCTGATTTCGGACAGAATGTCAGCTAAATCGATTAGTGGTCTAATATCCTTTGTATACTGGTCACCAATTTCGGGCATAATTAACTATCTCCCAAACAAGATTGATATGAATTCAGGGAAACTAAATTCGCTTTCCACAGCGAAATTTCGACTGTCTTCATCCTCACAATATATTTCCTTTAAATATATCAATTTAAGTCCCCGAGTGCAAAGAATTTTTAAAATGCTTTCAAGTGGATAATGATATTTGATAATATCTCTTCGGCCGGCGGAAAAACTTTGAGAATATGAAGCAGAAATTTGATAATCTAAACCGTTTTTTAACGAGACCAAGTATGGATTATTTATTACAAGCAGCAATTGGCCCGATTTTGTCAAAAACTTCACGTAATGCGACAAAGCAACCGCAGGCTCGGGATGATACATAAGCTCCATACTGCTTATTAAAATATCAAATCTTTCTTTAAACTCGACTTCCTCGGAATCCGCCATAATAAAGCGCCATCCAGGCAACTCTCTATTTCTGCAAAATTGAATAGATTTTGTACTGATATCCACCCCAACTCCTGTAGCCCCATGTTCAACAAGAAGTTGAGCATCAATACCCAAACCACACCCCATATCAAGCACAGTCTTTCCGGAAACTTCGCCCAACAAAGATAAGTATTCTTTACGTACAGATAGGCGTGGATTGACTATCCAATAACCATGGTTTACATCGAAGTATTTTGCGATTCTGTTTTTAAGGTTAGTTCCTTTTGTCACAACACATCCTAACATAGGTTATCGGACACGCCGTTGGACCATATTTCGTAGCTGAGTTCAAAATATAACCAGGCTGTATTTTTGTATGCATTAGACTCCAGTTGACAATTGAGTACAAGTTGTTTGTTGTCAGCCACTTCGCTTTCAATTGAATGCATAGTATATTCCTAAAATAAAAGAATCATTATTGTCTCCTTCAGCTGACAGTCTATCTTGATAATTTGCTTGGATTCTAACCTTGTAGTTCTCCTCAATATAATAATTGACACCCAGAGTTAAGTATTGCTCTGACTCAAGATTTGTTGAATTATCTATATATTGAAATCGCACCAGGGGTTCTAGAATTAATTCATGTGGTAGAAATTCCTTTAAATTATATCCAATTGTCAGGTAATATGCTTTGGTTATTATCTCAGGGGTTCTATCATAGGTAAATTCAGTTTGAAAGATATAATGAAATGGCTTTCTGTAATGTAAATGTACATTATACCTCTCAATTTCACCTAGGCTAGAGTCTGGCCCTGAATACCCTAAATAGGCCGCTGTCCCAATTAATAAGCTTTTGTATGGCATCGCACTAATATAGCCAACAATATCCTTTTTGCAGTTAGCATCTTGCTTGTTTAATCCCTCGCCGTTAATAACAGCAACTCCTCCTTCATACATACCCGTCGATAAAATTAGTCCTACCCCAAAGTCCCTAGTAGAAACTAACTTGTTAGCGACTGCTTCCTCAATAAAATCTCGTTTATAAGGAGCCATTCTGTTCTCAAGCGAAAAACGAGTCTTAAATTGCCCAAACTGTATTTCGATCGGCTGTATTGGTTTCCAACTTGCATAAGCATCGAATAATGCTACCTTGAAATCAGAATATACCTTGTAGATCATTCTCAATCCCAATGTTTTGGTTAGCTCGGCCTTGATTCCAATCTCTGTTTTCCCAAGCCGCATTTCCACTATATCATTGGAATACTCCGACAACACTTGAAATTGTCCGGTAAACTCTATAGGAACCTCCGAATCTACCTCGCCCTGAACTTCTAATGCCAGCATCAAAACAAAAGAACAGAGTAATACAACAAGAATTCGCAACATATTGTAATATTACTCCTCAATATTTAATAAGGACATACGACCATTTTTATACTGGGCTAACACTAAATCAGTCATACTATCACCATTATCCTTAAAAGATATTATTCCCGAAGCCCCATTATAGTTCTGTATCTTTCGTATTGACATCGCAACCTGTTCAACGTTGGCTGGATCAACATTTTTCCAAACATCTGAAAGGATTTTTATAACATCATAAGCATATGCTGCTCGAAAATCGGGAACTTCGTTATACTTTTCTTTATAGCTACTTACGAAGTTTTTCATTTCCTTGGTCATTGAATCATTTTCCATTAGATAAGTAAAACGTGGTCCGACGAACACAATATCGTTTGTATAAGAGGAATCAAGAGCAACCACGGTGGCATTTGTAGCTCCAAGGTTCATTACACATTGTGTGTTAGGGATCCGCAATTCATTCATTTGTTTAAGAATCGTAGGAAAGACAACACCATAACCAAGTACAATGATACGGTCCGGATTGGAATTTTTTGCCTTTATTAATATATTCTTCACATCTTTGGTTGTAAGAGCATATTCATCACTGCCAAGTACTTTCCCTCCGTTGCTTTCAAATATTTTCTTTAAATAACTAGAAGCGGTTTGACCATATGTCTCATTGGTATGAAGTATATATATTGTCTTTATTGCATTATCTAGAAGATAGTCATTCATCATATCAATTTCTTGTTCTCCGCCTGCAAAAACGCGAAACAACCATGGGCTTAATTCAGTAACCTCTGGCTGGGCTGATCCAGCAAATGTAAGTACTTCTTTTTGGTCAATAATAGGGGCGCACGAATTCACTATTGGAGTAAGATCAATATAGTAGTACTTCATGACTGTGGTGGATAGAAGTTTTTGAAAGGCCGCAACTCCATCTTTTGGCGTACCTTTGCTATCTTCATATATGATTTCAATCTTCTTAGAAAGAATTTCTTTCGACATGTTGATTTCTGCCACTGCAATATCCATAGCATTTTTTTTGGGAATGCCTAGTTTTGTGGAAGGACCGGACATTGGCAGGATTGCCCCGATTTGCAGTGTGTCATTCTTTTCTGGTCCATTTGAACAACCGGCACCAAATAAAAGTGCCACCAACGCAATCATAATGATTGATTTTAGGATTTTGTCCATTTCCAATCTCCTTTCATTAACATAAACACTAGTTAAATACAAAATCGCTTATCTCGTCCAGCTTTTCCAAGTGCTTGGAAAGTTCTGCTTTCACTATCATGCCATTCCTTAGCAATAAGACTTTATCGCTGAACTGAACTGCTTTTAATATGTTTTGTTCAATAATGACAGTCGTAATCGATTCTGATTTTTTGAGTGTGCTCAGAAGTTGATACAGTTTATCTGTATTAGCTGGAGATAAGCCAGCCGATGGCTCATCAAGAATAATCAACTTTGGTTTTCTAATCATAACCATAGCCAAAGCAAGTTGATGCCTTTCTCCACCGCTTAAATATGAAGCAGGCCGATTAGATGTTGCTCTATTCTGGGATTTCAGAAAATCAAAATGCTCCCTCATCTCAAAGAGTCGATCGTTTAATACTCTGGTAGAAGTACCAGCCGCAACTCGGAGATTCTCGTTTACAGTCAGGTGTGGAAAAACCTGTCCTCCCTGCATTAGGTAACCCAATCCTAATAGCGTAATTTTATGGGTCGGAAGACCGTTTATATTAGTATTTTGTAATAAAATGTCACCATCAACATAAGGCATTAAACCCATGATGGCCTTTGCAAGAGTTGTCTTACCTGCTCCATTCTGTCCCACAATTGCTATCACCTCCCCTTTAGCTACGTTTAGGTCCAAACCTGTCAAAATTTCATGGTTCTTAACATAGCCCGATTTGACTTTTTGCAATCTAAGCATATGTGCTAGACCCCCATATATGCTTTTCGAACTTCAGGGTTGCCGATTACATCCTCGGGGGTCCCAAACGCAGTAATTCGACCGTGACTCATGAAGGTGCAAAAATCTGCTAGCTCCTGAACGACCTTCATATTGTGTTCAATAAGAAATACTGTGATACCTTGGGATTCTACAAAGAATCGAATAATCATAATTATCTGAGGTATCAACTGGGGGCTGACACCAGCGGTTGGTTCGTCCAGTAAAACTAGACTGTAGTCTCCCATAAATAATCGGGCAAGACCTAGAAGGCGCTGCTGTCCAAATGAAAGTGATGTGGCCGGTTCATTTCGCTTAAGCCAAAGGGGACTTTCTTGGCCGAAAAGAGTCTCGAAAATCTCTCTGGCTTTTGATATGCGTTTCTTTTCTACTCGATCCTCCCGACAAAAGACTACCAGAGACACAAACGGTTGTTCACCGTTGGTCTCGGATGAAGCGATAAGCATATTTTCCATTACTGTCATGTTTGGAAAGATGTGAGTATCCTGAAACATCCTTCCTATACCCAGACGGGTTCTGTCGTGGGGAGACATATTAGTTAGAGGTATCACTTTATCATTTTTTCTAAAAAGTATCTCTCCGGAATCAGGTGACACGAAACCCGATATAATATTAAATAAAGTCGTTTTCCCCGCTCCGTTGCCACCTATAAGTGCTGTGATTTTGCCCTCAGGAACCTCCATGTCCAAATCATCGATTATATGATACCTCTCATCTATGCTATCCCCGCTCATACTTATAGTATTTCGGATAAAGCTCTTTCTTATTGATTCGACCAAAAGTATGCTTCTCGAGTTCATTGAATCTGGTAATCTCCCGCTAATCCTTGCGGACGATAGCGCATTAATAAGATTAAGGCCAATCCATAAATGATTTGCCGGAGATTAGCGGCTACATAGTCCGGCAAACCTACAAAACGAAGAGTTTCGGGTAATAGTACAACAAATACAGCTCCAATTGCCGGTCCCCTAAGATTTCCCACCCCACCAATCAGAACTGCGGCAAGTATAAATATTGATTCATCAAGACCGAAACTCGTTGGATCTATATATGAAATGTAAGTCGCAAAAATCATTCCAGCTAAACCTGTGAAAGCGGAGGATAAAATAAATGCCCATATCTTGAAGGCTGTTACATTCCTACCTAATGACATAACTGCTAATTCGTCATCCCTAATACCCTTTAAGACACGACCAAAAGGCGAGTGTATTAAGTAATAAAAGAAACCGATTGTGACTATTGCTGCTACAGAGCTAAAGAGTAAGAAAGAGACATTTCCAGATATTTGCAATATACCAAACAGCTTTGGAGCAGGTATACCAGAAATGCCATAAGGTCCTTTGGTCACAGGTATCCAATTATAAAGAATGGCAAACACAATGGACTGAAATCCAAGCGTAGCCAAGACAAAATAATCTCCCCGAAGGCGAAGAGAAGGATATGCTACCAGGAGACTCGCAATTGATGTCCCTAGCATAACAAAAATTGCCACAGCCTCAAGAGGTAATTTCAATGTCATAAGAGCAAAGACGGATAAATAGGCACCGATGCCATAAAGAGCAGCCTGACCGAGGGAGAGCATTCGCACCATTCCAATAACCAGATTTGCACTGATTGTTAGAATAACATAGATATTAATTATGATTAATATGTGCACTATATAATTCATTTCAGTCTTCTTTGCTTCTCCGCTGATAAATTAACTTGAATATCATTATCCTTCCAAATAGCAGCAAATCTTTCATGCCAATCGCTTTTTTTCACCCATCAAACCTCTCGGTCGAAAAAGCAAAAACAGTATCAGAAGCGAAAAAGTTATAGCATCGTTCCACCGCGCAGAAAATGACCACACAGCAATGCTCTGTAAAAGCCCAATAATGAACCCACCAATTACAGGTGCTTCAAACCTTCCAACTCCACCGATAATTAATGCCACAACAGAAACCAAAAATATTGGCATTCCCACATACGGGTCCATTCCAACATCGTATGCAATAAGTCCACCACCAACTGCAGCCAGGAAGCCACTGGCCGCGAATAGAGATAAGCGACTAAGATTTATGTTATTTCCAAAAATTGTGAATAGAGTTTCGTCATCACGCATAGCTCTTGCCCTTAAGCCAAAATTACTGTATTTAAGAAATCCAGCAAATGCGAAAATCAATATCATATTTACCGACAGCTGGATAATCTGTGTTGTCGTTATAATCAGGCCAAAGAGTGATACTGACTTAGATATATTTGTATTAAGAATCTGAGTTTCATTGCCAAACAATAGGGAAATCAAATTCAATACGATGATCATAATTCCAATCGAGCTAACCATCATTACATCAAGCGAACTTCGTTTTCTCCTCAATGGTTGGTAGACTATAAGTTCCATTGCCATGCTAAGAAGTATTGTAAGCACGATGCTGATTACAAAGGCGGCAAAAAAAGGAAAATGGAAAAATCTCATAAAGAACAATACAAAATATGGACAACACATAAATAAAACGGAATAACCGATATGAAATATCCGAGTCGTATTGTAGACGAGAGCAAAGCCCAATGAGACCAGTGCATAACACGACCCAATTACAAGCCCGTTAAGCATTAATTGCAGAAGCATTCTTATGATTTCTCCTCAAGTAAGGCTATCAGGGTTAAAATGTCTATTGGCTTTTTGAAAAAGTGTTTTGCTCCAAGGTTAAGAGCTTGCTCCGCATAACTGAATTCTGAATAGGCACTCATAACAAATACCGGAGTCTCCGGCCTGTTCATTCGAATCCACTCCAAGATCTTTATGCCGTCCGTGTTTGACCGATCATTTTCATCAAGCCTAATATCCAAAAGTGCCAAATCGACCTCACCCCCAAGTACCACTAGGGCATCCTGAAAATTAGAAGCCGTAAGAACCTCATATCGCTTTTTTAGGGCCAATTCCAGGGACTTCAAATAAAGAGCTTGGTCATCAACGATTAGCAATTTTTTCATTTCAACACTTTTCTCTTTCTCAATTATGACCTGTTAAGCAATTAGTATGCCATAATATATTCTATATAAAGTCATTGTCCCACACAATATTAAAAATTTTAAAAAATAAATTTCGAATTTATCCTAAAATTTTCCGGATTATTCGGATTTTTCCTGAATTCATTGATTTACTAAATTGTGCAATTCAACCTTCCAAAAACAGGGGGCATGTAAATCCTCATAAATCCATTCCTTCTTTGGCATCGCATTGGTAGATAACATTTTAATAAAATTTTCTTGGGGATATAGAAACACCGTCAAAGCCTTTTTTCAATGTCTAATGTTTATTCTGGCGTACCGGCTTCTTTGAGTCATTATCTGGCGGAAACAAAATGGCTTTGGTCCTGTATGCGATGCGAAGGCTTGACACTTCTTCGATTTTATAGTATTATATTATCTTTTTATAAGCAATGAGGTTAGTCGATCGGGTCTGTCCATTGTTGTTGTGACTAAGGGTTTAATGGAAGGTGGCTCACTAAATGTGAAAAAATTAACTTACTCTATATAAATTTAAGGGAGGACTTCATGGAATACCCCATGTGGCAAAAGAAGACACAAGACAATACTTGCGGGGAATGTTGCTGCGATAATCCATCAACTCAATCGATAAGTTTGTCTACCTGGTCGATCTTAAAGGTCATGATATTCTTCATATCATTTCTGTTACTCCTGAATTCAGTCTCTTTTTCACAGGTTAAATCGTCTGATCTGCTTGATTTCATCTTGATACTTGATGAGTCAGCAAGCATGAGGTATAACGATCCAGAAAGAATTCGTGTCGACGCCTCAAGAATGTTTATTGATCTACTACACCCTAACGATCGCATATCTATAATTGGATTTGGTGAAAAAGCGAGGATTATAACACCCCTTGTGATGACTGGCTCAGGACGTTCTCTAATTGAGAGTGGATTGGCCACCGTGGGTGATCAAAACAATAATTTACCACAAAGTCATGGAAGATATAGTATGATTGGTGACGCCTTAAAGGCTGCTGACAGCCTGCTGAAACAACGTACTAATCCTCGGAAAAGTATTATACTTATTTTTACAGACGGTGAATTTCAAGAAGACGATATTCGTCCTGATGTCAGTCTGACAAACCACCTGGAATTGACTTATAATACTGCCAGGCAGCTCGGTGATCATGGAAGTCTTGTGGTAGCATGTGCCTTCACGAAGGCAGCTAATTTGGAAATTTTGTCTAGGGTAGCGCGTGAGGGTGGAGGTTTTACAGAGGAGGTTAATAATCCAAGTGAAATAAAAGACGTATTCATTCGGATATTAAAGTCTTTGCCGGGAATTGGATACGACAAAATCGAGCCAGGCGTAGCTACTAAGACATTCGATCTTGAAGAAAATGTATGGAAATTGTCCCTGCTTGCAATAAAGGCAAAACCTGGTGGTCCTATTGTTGATATTACACTCATAGGACCCGAAGGGACGAAAGTGGAGGGGGAGTTAATTGACAGTCGCCTTTATACAGTATTGAATGTCACAAACCCAAAGCCAGGGCAATATACAGTCAAGGTTCCTGTGGAGAATCGGCTTGAAGTACAGATATTGAGACGAGGATCTTTTAATCTTAATATTGTATCACCGCGAGCGGGCGAGCGCCTAGTCGTTGCTGGCCAAGTCTTGCCAATATTACTAAGTGCCCGGGGGAATGGACAAATTCATATAGAGGGAGAAGCTGTCACTCCATTGGGTGACGTCAAAACTCTAAGTGTTGTTCCCGACAATACTAGTCTAAGTGATACCCTTTGGAAAGCAGAAATTTCACCACAAGAGGCGGGAGCTTATCATGTAACATTTGCGGCTATTGGAACAGATGGTAAGCCTTTGGGTGCTTCAACTATACTGCAGTTTACCGCTGTGGAGGGGATTGAGGGCAGCGTCACAATTGATGCAGGATACGCAAATGTTGGCTCTCCTATTCGCGCTTCTGCTAATATTCTGCCGGGTTTACCTGTAATTTCTCAAATGATGATCGTAAGTGGACCTGAAACGGTAGACACTGTCCAAATGTCAGAGACTAGTCCAGGGGAATCTTCCCGCGAATATTCTGCTACCTATACACCTCCCATAACCCCTGGTATATATTATGCTGATATTGTGCTCATTTTCAATACTAATGGTGAAGACCTTGTCCAGCATAAAAGCCAAGTAGCCCCAAAGATATTTCGATCCGATTCAACCGCCAGCTGTAAGCTAAGAGATGAGGAAATATTTGATGCTTCTATCAATGTCGTGACCTTTGGGGTTTCAGCCGATTTTTCTATTTCACCATGTACAAGTAATGAGGTTGTAATTAATTCTGAAAGGGATTCCTGGAATCTTCCAAAAGATAAGGAAGTTTCAATCGCCTTTTCAGTAAGTGGCGAAAGAACTCTAATTCAAAATGTTATAGCCGAATGTTCAGGAGTAGTAACAATTGATAAACTAGGTAGCTTTCCTGTAAAAATCAATATGGTTTTAGTGCCTTCAATTCCATTTAACTTTCCCATTTGGCTTTGGCCTATTATTGTTATCGTCGGCATAATAATTGTATTATCTATTTACTGTCGACTCAGACCAAAATTTGACAAAAATATTGTATTTATTGTAGAATCCACCGGTCAAGAAGTCTTACCATCAGAGTATCAAGGTTTTTGTCGTGGTGCAGTATATGCTAATAAACATGTCTATCTTGATGCTACTCTGGCTCCAAAGAGTCTTCGGCTAAAATCGTCTGGTCCTGCCGTTGTAGAAATGACCATCTTAGATAGTATAGAGGGTATTTCTATTGATGGCGAAGTTGTCGAGCAAGGTCGAACCTATCGACTTTTTCTACCATGTGAAGTATCTCTTCCATCAGGCCCGGTAAGACTGAAAACATTGGAATCAGATATTAGTGATTTTGAGATAACAGAAAGAGGAACTGAAAATGAGTAAAATATTACTAATCGGCCTCGGAGGAGTTGGCTGTGAGGTTGTAAGAAGTACTTTACATAACTTCCGTAGAAGATTGGGGCCAGATGAACGTGTCGACGGAATAGGGATAGATTATGAACATCATGGTGATCTTTATGTATTTCAAGATTTTGCCGTTGGTGATGCTGGAGCCCAAGTTAATTTGCTTTGGAATCGTGACCCTTACTTCAAAACCTACTGGCCAGCGAATAGCGCGGGACCGTTCGCTAGCAGCGGTCAAATAGGCCGTGGTGCAGCGGCTGGTCAGTTAAGACCAAATGGTCGCTTGGCCGCAATCGCAAACTATTCTTCTCAAGATGGTAATGGTGGAATATACGGTGCCTTAAAATCTTTTTTTATTAAACAAGGCGTTATGAATATAGCTTCCGGGCAACAACGCGGTGATTTCAAAATCTTCATCATATCTACTTTGGGTGGTGGCACTGGTTCTGGAATATTACATGAAGTTACTTTTGCCTGTCGCAGTATGATAGATCCTAATGATTATCTGATAGGCTTGTTTATTGATGGTGTTGTGGTAAAAGCTTGGGCTGAATCAAAAACATCGACAATGGGATATGCCGCTCTCGTTGAAATTGAGCGTTGGATGTCTAACCCAAATGACTATTACTTGACACCCCTTGAAAAAGGCCAAGAGCAAATCTGGGAAGCTCGCCGAAATCAATATGCCCAGGACAAGAAATTGAATTACCTTGATCTTTGTTTATTAGTCAGCCGATTCAATCAAAATGATAATTCCCTACTTGGTATAAAAACGGGCAGTATCGATAGAGATTATGCGGAATTTGTAGCTGGCTGGCTTTATGCTTTTCTGACAGGTGATATTCTAACGCATCATAATAGTAAATCCAAAGTCTTTGAAAATGTACTTAACAGGCTCAGGGGGACCAACAATGCCATTACGATTGGTGATGATCGCTCTCACCAGTACGGAAGTATAGGCTGTAGTATGCTTTCTATACCTATTCGCAAAATTAGTCAGTTCCTGAGTTCTTCAGTGATAATTGATCTCTTTGATAATGTTATTTCAAAGAATACTGTGCTCGACAAAGACCCATCACAGTACTTGCAGGAACGTCAATTAGATCAAACAGGCAGCAATTCAGCAAGGGATATTTTGCGCAGCAAATCAAAAGACTACAAAAAGACTATCACAAGGTATGATGGAGCCAAGCTGGGTCTACAGAGGAGTGGCAATTATCGTGACGTCATAAATATAGTAAGGACACATAAATTATCTGCCACTGAGACAGAATGGAAGAGCTCTTTAAATGCCTATATTGATGAGTTAAAGCAACTCGCGAAAAATCTCTTAGATAAGGAGGTTCAATATCTCGATAAATGGTTGGCCGAACAACTTCATGATTGCTTTCCTAATCATTTAGAGAATTGGATGCTTAACTTACTCGCCCGTTTGGACAAATGCATAAGTAAACTGATGCAAACAAGCCAGCTGCCGTCAAGCGACTGGGTTAATCTAATGAAAAGTCAGTGCAATGCAGTTGGACAATTTTCGGCAATGGCACAGTTCTTTAAATGGGATGAGGCAAGAGATCGTTTACTTAGGCCATTATCATTCTATTATAATGCATTACAGAAAGAAGAAGCATCAGTAATCATTGAATATCTGTATAATCCACTCAGAAACGCAATTCAAATTCGAATCAACTGTCTGCAGGAGTTACATGGACAAGTAAACTCAATAATGGAATCGCAAAGAAGAACTAGGCAGCAATTTATAATCCGCGATTGGTTTATTGATGAAGAAAAACTAATGAGTTCCTATCATCCACTTGAACTCGAAATCGGTACTCACCATAGTTTTATATCTCAAACTGAATCAACGATCAAGAAGCATTTTAACAGTTCGGAGATTCTAAATCAACTCTCTAAACGTACCGAATTAGGTGACAGTAAGTCAATTTGGGAAACATTTGTCAGCTATTACCAACGACTCCTAAGAGAGAGAATAAAAGAATATGATGACCCGTCTACTCCAACCGGAGCAAAGTCTGTTGTTGAAAACATTGGAACAGCATTAAATGCATTTATCCAAGAAAAGGTTGTTAACGAAATTGAAGAAATTATTAGTAGAGAGATTTCTCTTCAGGATGCCCTAACTTCTTTCCTGAAGGAGAAATACGCTATTGCGCAAGCTTATAATTCAAGATTGTCAAGTGCTAGGGAAACACGCCGTCTTTTCACGGCACATTTTGGATCTAATGGAGCTGATGACCTTCTAGATATAAATAATCGTAAGGAGGCAGAATGGTTGGATAAGGCAGTTGCATATTTAGTCCTGAAATTGGCTGATTTCAGTGCTCCCTTCTGGAAGCAGAACTGGACCTTACGACATGATCTTGATACTCATCATAATCCTGGATGGAATCGTTCACAGCAGTACATTTATGTGCATGCTTCTAAACTGCGCTCAATTCTACAGAAAGAAAAAGAACTTATCGGAAAGGAATTCCAAGTAGCTCCAATAGAAGATAAGCATACTTTGGCTATTACTCAACTCATTATAGGATATCCTCTCTATACGGTCACTTCATGGGAAGAAGATAAAATTGACTATATGTCTCACTGTCAAAAATGGCTACAGGGCCTTACTAATGAGCCATATCATGTTGACCAGCGTTTTTATGTAGAGTGGAAGGATGATCTAAGTCAATCCCAACGTCAAGATCAAAAGACAGAGAACCTGATTATAATTTCATACCTCCTGGCGATTGGTTGTGGAGTAATGACTGGAGGTGACAAAGGAAAAAGTAAATATGTCTTTAAAGGCAAATCCATAGCGACAACTCTTCCAAAGCTTGTCGAAAAACTTAATAAGAATCCAGAATTACTAGGAAGACTCTCGGCTGCTATCTACAATCAGCTAGTATCACTTATAGCCAAAGCTGCAAATAACGACCGTTCTTCAATGGAACAGTTATGGAAATATTTTAAGAAAGGTTTTGATGATTTGGCAAGCATACAACCACCGAAAACTGCAGGGAATACAAATGCATATGCCATTTGGGATAGGTTTTATAATGCTGCCAGAGTCGAATTAGATAATGACAGATGGGCATTATTGGGACGGTTGGTTCCAAAGACGCAAAACGATTTTCGGGAATTAGAAATGATTCTCCGACCAAAAGACTAAGGACTTTTAAGTTTGTTTTGTATTCTATTAGATTCGAAATTAGCCATATTACCTAGTTTCCACAACGAATTGCGGAGGTTGGCATCAACTTGTGAAAAAAGAACACTCGAAACGATTGATTCATCAAACGAAGAGGAATATTTCACCCGAGTTGCAGAAAGCCATACAGAAGTAAAAGCTGTTATCTATTTTCGCTATCTCGAAGAATATACCAAGCCAGATAAAATTCAGATTAATCATCAAATCTACCCGAATATTCAACGTCTGCAGATAATTGACTGCCTTGTTACTTCCGATATTGCCATCCCAAACCAGCAAGATTATCCTTACCCAACCCTATTAATTGATAACAGTCACCTTTCTGAAGCAGCTTTATCTCGAGCTTTAGGTCTACTACCAGAATTAGCCCTGCTTCTTAGAGATGCCGACTGGAATACTCTGTATAATCAGTTAAATGTCTTCACACTTGGTTATACGGAATGGTTCTCTTTTGGCTATCAAATTGCAGCTTTAGCCGCAAATAATATTTGGCAAAAATTCCAAGTTCTTCAAAAAGAGGGCAATCTTTCCACTAATTCTATACGAAGTAATGAAATCGGTGAAATTGATAAATTGCAGCCATTTAAAGCCGAATGGCCTCCCCCTCCACTTAAAGAATTACATAATTTAGTTCTTCGGGAGTTTTCACCTGACTTTACTGCGATGTCATGGGCAGAGACAATGGTCTCAGTGCTCAAAGATAAATCCGCGCACGCTGATCTATATCAGCATGCTATGGAAATAAATCGCCGTTTTCTTAAAGTGGAAAAGGGGTTGGACGAACGCACTATTTTACCGATATTTCAACAGCTAAGAGATGGCATCATAGCTTTGTGGCCACTGAAAGATTGCTGTTACAAGACCTGTTCCCATATCAGGGCAGAGCTCGAACAAGAAGCAGAAATAATAGAAATAATTGATGACCATATTAAGGAACGAATCGCATCACAATTATTGAAAGGTAATGGATTGGCTGATCTCCGCCGAATAGGAGATGAGTTCAGGATGATGTTGAAAGGACGATTCCGACGCGCTCTGCTTTTTATGGGATTAACTTCAATTGTGGGAATAATGCTTGCAGCAAAGATAAATTTTAGTATTAGTTCAGCGGCTGTTAGTGTATTAGCCGGTGCTGGTCTAGGGCTATTTATTAATAGAATTTACGAAGTATGGAAAAAAAGGCAACTTCTTGCGGTATCAAAACAAATTGAACAGGCTATATTAAAACGCTGGAACGATCTCTACAAAGAAGAATTGGGCAATATATTGCACAATCTCAATTCTGTTTTGGAAAGACAAGTTAAAAATCACCTCCGATATGCCTCTTTATACACTATTCAATCGCTCTACGATCGTTGCATTTCAATTTCTTCACAAATTGAACGTATATCATCCTTAGAACCCAATATAGATAATATCCTGAGCGATAAAATCAGGCAGAGAATTCAGAATCATCTAGGCAGTTTAGATGTTAGTGTGGCAAATCTAATTGAACAGTTTAGTAATGAAATACTTGAGAATATTAGACAGAGTTGCTTCGCAGGGCAGGATTATAATAAAACCGCTTCGACTGCTCACATCAGGATTGATACCATTTTTGGTGAAATTATATCATTTTTGCGACAGAAGCTGGATGTATCTGTAGATTATGACAGTCATGAGATTCATGATAGTCTGATGAAAGGCTCCCTTTGCCTCAATGCTGTCTGGGGTGAAAATTATAATCCAAATAACCAGGGAAATCGCTATTACTTGATAGTACCAAATGGAGCCAAGATAAATCCCAATATATTATTAAATTACAAATATAATGCGTATCACAGCTACAACGATACACTTCTGGCCGTTGCTCTCTTACCAATAGGGGATACTCAAGCGTAATGGATGCTATCAATGAAATTAAGAGAGCTGCTTGGTACCGTGGCCAGGCGTTAACATTGCCAAGTGGTGTGTACAAGCCCTTGGAACAAGGTGACGTTACAATAAATAAACCTGAAATTGAGTTTATTCTAAATGGATTGAAATCTATTACAGGCAATGATAAGTTTATGCGACATCAGGCTGAGGCCATAAATGCTTGGATAAAGAAGCGTAGCTTCCTGATAACAACACCGGCTGGTTCTGGCCGGCGTACATTGATTTCATTAATTAGCTTGGCTTGCGTGGTCTGTCGTGGAGGGCGTGTATTAGCCCTAACCCCGAATGAGCAAAGTGCCACCGAAATTGCAGAGTATATAAATGAAATTAGCAAATTAAGGAATCTTTCATCCGTTGTTCATCTTAGACAATGCGTGACATCTGATGAATTAGCTACTTCAATTTCCAGTGGGAGCAGTATCATTGTAACACCAGCAAAGACGGCATTTGAAACCATCAAGAATTCAACTAAACAAGGAATGACGGGAGCATGGTTACGTACGTTAAGCTTTGCGTCTTTTGCATCTATGGGTCTGTTTAGACCACCCGAATTATGTCATATACGTTTGCTGATAAGGCTAATATCCACGCTATCTCCTGACTGCTCCTTTGCACTTTTAACTCCGCTTATGGATTCTCCAGAGCAGTTTTGTGGGGAGCTATTTGGAAAACACATAGCCAATGATATAATATCCATTGAAACCTCGTCTAAATCAGAACATGCCTGTATGCTTTGGCACCCACCGCTTAACGCCCATGCTAGAGGAGAACCAGGAGAATATTCTATTAAGAGGGCTAATTACATAGATGAAACTATTGCCGTGATCAGTGAGTTGTGTAAAAATCCAGCAATAATAAAGGTACTTATTTGGTGCGCAACCGTTGAATTGGATGATAGCCATAGACGAAAATTGAGGGAGTCCATTAAAACCAGTATTGCTCCCGATGTACCTTCGCCGCCATCTATTGATGTTATAAATCATCCAGAGGAATGTCCCTCGGCAATGATGAGACAATACGATCTGATAATATTGTTGGGACTTTCCAATCCGCTATCTTCAGTTAGACAGCAATTTGGTAATTTAATTAAGGATAATGGAATTGTAATAATAATTGTACCTGAGGATCCCCTGTCTTTCAGCCAATATCGACGCCCGGAAATAGAAAGATTTTTACCCCATCATATTCATTTTGAGATTCCCCGTAGCGAAACGGCTAGCCTTCTTTATTTAGATATTCTTCGAAGATTGAATCCCTATGCTTATTTCACTTGTGATCAAATTCTTCGTATCGTATCAAAAGAAATATTTAATCAGCTTATCGAGAGAAGCGTTATTATCCAAAATAGTGTAACGTATTATTCTTTGAAGAAAATATCCTCAGTCGAAAATGTTCGCTGGGGCCAAATAGATTGCGAAACTGTTGCTCTAATTGATGAAGACGGAAACACTTATAATCTTGATAAATATCTTATACCCTTTGTCATCCATAATGGGGGCGTTATTTCATTGAATGGTAAAATGTCCAGGGTCAACACAGTAGAGAACTCACTAGCATATTCGCCAGAGGATCATGCCATCACAACAATACCATGTTTATCTCATCAATTCGCTATACTAGCTAATAGAGAAACAAAATCATTGGGATTTGAACAAAAACAATTGCAAATCAGATATGTTGATTGCGAATTGACAACTTCTGAACTTGGTTATTGGTCTTTGAGAGATTATTCAACGCTAGAACGCACTGATGAGATTATGCATGGAGAATCCAGCCAGCACACGCGCATCAGCCGCGGTATTCTTATCGAGTCACCACACGGCTCTGAGTTAGCAATTATGTTATGGCAGTATTTACGATCTAGATTTTCGCAACTTGACGAAATGGCTATAACTTTAGATACAAAGGATGGGGTATTGATTGTTGCTCTTCATAAATCATACTATCCTCTGATAGAGCAACTTTATGGTTCTGATCATTTGATGAGTGACTTTTTGAACTTCGCTTATAATACACTTATTGCCTGTCCCTGTTTAGCAGGATGCCCTCGATGTCTTCAACACAATTTGCGGCTAATACGAACTCCAATTGACAAGTACGGCGTATTGAAGCATATCGCGAACCTAATAAATAAAAATGACTTCGAAGAAGATTGGGCTTACAAGGACAAAGGCCTTAGACAAGAGCAAGCAAGCAAGCGATATGAACGAGAAAGACACCTAATACTCAGATTATTTAATGAACGATTTGACCTGTTAATAAAGAACCCAGTACCTATTTATGCAGATGAATCTCTTGAGGGAATGGCAGGAGTATATTGTTCTGATAATGTTAAGATATTATCACCTTTGCCTGAAGCAAGAGCTTTACAAGTAATAGCCCATGAGTATGGTCATAACTGGGAATTTGATCCTGGTGGTTCAAACATCAGTTTTCAGGTTACAGGGTCAGAGATACCATTCGGAGGGAAGCTCATTTCGGAGGGATTTGCTGAATGGGTGGCGTTTAAGATATGCGATCATCTTGCACTAATAGATGAAGCAAGAGCAATCGACATGCGTGTCGACGATGAATATGGTGAGGGGTTTGATTTCCTTAATTGGGTTGAAAACACCCTACCCGCCGGCTATCAGGGCGTAATAGATCTTGTCAAAGAAGGCAAAATTTCGATGGCTGATGGCTCTTTAAAGGACATTATTGATCTCCTATCTGAATTTAAAGAATCACCCCGATAAACCGTCTTTTCCACTAATCATCGATTTACCAGCACCCTAGCCCTTACTTAGCTTTTCTTAGTGCAACCTTAGCAACCTCTTGAACAAACTCGTCCGGATCATCAAGGAATGTCTTGATTCTCTTGTGAGCCTTGGTCTTTTCACTTGAAATAGATAGGTTAAGAATATATAGCCACCGTTTGTGTTTAAGTTTCCTATTTCGCAGTTTTCCATCCACTCCATCGATAATTCGTTCTTCTCCACCATACCAGTTAATTACATGAGTTCTGTAATGACCCCAATTTTTTGTTATGAATTTTAAAAAACTCCTGATAAGCTCTTTATCCTCATAAAGATCAGGGTATTCTGTAAGGTCATAAACTACACCGATTTTTGCACTAAAGGTTTTAGAACTATTCCACATCCTAAGAAGCTGACGTCTAACATCCTTATCTTTCAGCAGACGCCTGCTGAGCACTCGCCCAAACCAGGCCTTCTTATCGTTTTTTGACCGACACAGCTTCAAGACTAAAGCCTTATCGCTTTTTCTTATCAGAGGGCGTACATAGTTGTTTATATTTGCTTCGAATACTGCCTCGTAGAAATCATCTTTGAAAGATCTATTCCTACGAAGATCCTCGATTATACGAGTGGCCAAGTATTTTTTGATTGGCTCCTGCATAACAGTCCTCCAAAACGGGTTCATATTATAATCTCAACCTTAACAATTAAATATTTCTCGCCTAAAATTCAAGTCCAAAACTTGTACAAGCTCAGAGTTAGCCTTCTTATTTATTGAAAATATCAGAAAGTTTGACTTAATATATTTAAGCTTTTTTTGAAATCTCCACAAGATTTATTCCGCTAAGATTATATGAGTAAGAGATTAACCGAAATTGACCTTAATATGCTTTTATCCATTCAAGAGTTTAGTCTTCTATCTATAAAACAAATAGAACAGACAAATCGCACTAGTCAGCAAATGGCTCGCAGAAGAATTAGATATCTTGAGAAACATGGCTTGGTTGAAACTACATCCCGTGGGTTCGGTAAATCAATGGGAAGGCCTGAAAAGGTTGTTTTCTTAAGTTTTGAAGGTTTGAAATATCTCCAGCATTCTGGGATGGTCGATAAAAACGTATCCATGGAAAAACGTTCTGCGATTAATTCCCGTGTCGTTGAGCATCAACTCATGTTGAATTGGATCAGACTCTGTTTGATGCAAATGGGTCATGGAAATGGTGACTTATCAATGGATTTCCTTTCGCCAGCCATTCACAGTGAATCATATAAAATAGGGATTGAGAATAAGAGAATCGGGGCCTTATTAATTCCGGATGGGATATTTTCTATAACTCATAATGAACAAAATAAGTCGCTATTATTCTTCCTGGAGGTAGACAGAGGGACAGAGACTTTGGTTTCTAAAAATCCATTGGTTAAAGACATTCGCAATAAGATAGTCGGTTATCAGGAGATTTTCTCAGCTAAGAGATATAAGGATTTTGAAAGAAGTTTTGGCCATGATTTCAAAGGCTTTAGGTCATTATTCGTTTCCACAAGTGAAAAACGATTTGAACAGCTCAATCGGCTTATCAGAGGGATTCCACAGACCGATTTTGTATGGAATACCACAATTGAAACTGTCAGGCAGCATGGTATTTTCGATCAAATCTGGGTAAGAGGCGGTAATGTGGAAGGTCAATTATCCTCAATTTTAGGGCCCTCTATGCATTTTCAATCCCCAGAGCTTATACATTGATGATATCCCCTGGCGCTTTCCGTGCCATAACTCAGAAACAAAAGTATCATTTCTCGGGGCTATAAAAGACACTTTTAGAACCATTAGAATCCAGCCAATTGTCTAAATAACAACAAGTTGCAGTTGGTATTAAATGTCGAATAAATACAAATAATAAAGGAACGCTGCCTTCAGCAGCCGGAGCTTCCGCTGTAATGTGTGATAAGAGATTGGAATTAGGCAATCCTTGTTTGGCTTACTCTCTCCGGGGGCTAAAGCCTTATCTAATAGATTCACTCATCGCTAACTATTTAGTAAAGCTTTCCCCCTACGGGGTCGCCCCCTTTTAGTTTTTGGCTTTTTCTGGTTCCCGCTGAACTCCGTTTTTTTAGAATACAGAAAAAACGGCGTCCATCTTGGACTCTGGGAGGTTGAAAATGAAATATGAGGTAAGTATGAGATAGCTGCTGCAATAATTAAGGCAACAAAGGAAAAAGAACCGGTCATAAATCTGGTTGAAAATGTGCCAGCAGAGTTCCAGATAGTGGAGATTGAATCTGATGAGTATGAAATATACGATCTGGATGAAAAAGAAAGAATTGAGAATTTGGAATGGCGGATTGAATCACTTGAAAGGAAGTTAAGGATGCATGTGTTATCCGATTCAAACCGTGCTCATTGAGATAAGCTTGCGCGGCTGGATACATTTTTTCGATAGCCGCTATTGCTGGATACGGTTGTTGCTTTTTATATGTATTCTTGATGTTTTTGTTTCTGTTCTCAGTTTCGGATGAAGGCGTCTTCAATGTCAGACTCTTATTTTTGCTCTCATTTTCGCATTATATTTCACTACTGATTAATGGTTAAAACCGAAAGGTTTATATACTATTATTCATTTTATCTAAAAAAACACATACTGAATCGTTCCTCCTCGGAGTTGATAACGGTCCAGTTCAATAGCTTACTTGGCTTGATTGTGTTTCAGATCTACTTCAAGTATGAGATGAGCACTGGTCGCCTACTTTTATTTGATGGGACTTGTTCACGACGTGAACTCAGATTTCTTTAGATCCAAGAATATCATTGCTGAATCAGGTAAATTCTCAGGTCAAGTTAAGTTAAGACTTTGAAATATAATTGACTTATAGAAATCGCGCCCACCACCGCGGTCCACCCCAACTAGTCAGAACCTTGCCCGATGGCTATCCAAAACGCGCCATCGGGCTTTTTCATTTAATCCAAAATATGGAGGTGTAAACATGAAAATCTCACTGACAATTGTCAGGGACACGCTAAGGGAAAACCTTGGCTTTGAATCCTTCACTGCTGGCTTCATTAGCCGTATTGAAGAAGACAGGAACATACCCACCGCTGCAATAAACCGTGAAGGCAACTTGCACTACAATCCACAATTCATGGATCAACACATAAACTGTAAAGAAGAGTTATTCTCTTTGATCCTACATGAAATAATTCATCCAATGTTCAACCATTTCATAAGAGATAGTGGCCCGATTGAAAATTTGGCATCTGATGCTATAATCAATGCCATTATTTCAATGATTTATTGCTCTGAAAGCAATAATGGCCAACTCTTCAAGAAACTCTATCCGCCCAAAGGCCCGGAAGGTTTGCTAAGACCTCTTAGCAGGATGTCCAATAGTCGCTTCAGCGTAATCTATGACCAGCTGTACACGAACTACAACCATAGCAGCATGACTACGGGGGAATTGATAACAGCTCTTAGGGTAGTACTTCCCCCGACATACACCTTAAGCATTGATCTCTTGGGATCGCACAAGGAGAGTTCATATTTAAACGGCGAAATTGCCAAAGAAACACTTGAAAAAGTGGCGATCGATCTCAAAAGGGTAGCAAAGAGACAAATGGGAAGAAATGCTGGCTATAGCACTACCCTAATGGATATGCTTATGGATGTCCTGAGGACCCATATTTCAATCAAGAGGCAAATCCTTCAAAGGCTTGCCACTGATAGAAAAGTAGACAAGTTCAAGGAACTCTGCCGAAGTCGAAAGATCACATCCTCGCCAATACCGATTTACCCATCAAAGCGAGATCTGATATTATTAGGTACAGGATTCTATCCAGGTTTCTTTCATAACCAGATTGAAGACATAGGCAGAAGAAACAGGGGGCTGGCTATCTATTTGGATGTCTCCGGATCGGTAAACGAATACCTGCCCAAAATACTCGGCATCCTCACAAGTTTGCGTAGTGAAATTAAAAGCATATTCCTCTTTAGCAATAAGGTCTATGATGTACCTTTCAAAGCTCTTTTGAAAGGCAAAATTAAGACCACAGGAGGTACAGACTTTGACTGTGTAGCCGAATCGATTATGGACGGTAACCTTGATAAGGCTATTGTCATAACCGATGGCTATGCATCAATGTCTTCCGCAAACCACTCAAAGCTTATGGCTCGAAAAGTTTTGATACTGACCATTCTGTTCCATGGCGCTCATGAATGCCAATCGCTTAAAAGTTTTGGCGATGTCGTCTTTCTTGAGGATATCACTCACTGAGAAATCTCATTCTCACTACATAGCAATCACTCGATAGAGGGAGTCGAATCGGACCCCCTCTATTTTTTTATTACAAATCGCTAAAAAAATAGAAGGAGGTAACAACCATGTTACTTGAAAAACTTGGAATTTTCGGATGGAAAGAGGCCGATGAAAACCTTGTCATGGCCTCGCTTTTAACAGGAGATCCCCTCCTGTTGATCGGGAATCATGGGGCGGCAAAAACGCATATTGCGAACAAAGTTGCCCAATCGCTACAAAGACCATTCCTGGTCTATGACGCATCCAAAGCTATGTTTGAAGATGTTTTGGGTTATCCAAACATCAGTAAGTTGAAGGAGGGAGTTGTCGAATATGTCCCAAGCAAGGTCACCATTTGGGACAAGGAATTGATTCTGATCGATGAGTTAAATCGGGCGATTCCTGAGCTTCAAAGCAAATGGCTCGAGATCATTCGGTCTCGAAAGATTATGGGCTTTAGCACCATGGTTAAATGGGTCTGGGCAGCCATGAATCCTCTATCCTATTCTGCCACCCAGGTACTGGATGAAGCTTTGATTGGCAGGTTTGCCATTTTCCTTTACCCACCTGATGTACTGCAGATGAACGAGGCGGATCGGATAAAGGTCACAACACACATTAACGGTGATGACGCCCCTTCGCTTAATGAGTGGAGTGAGGGAAACCGAATTGAGACTGTCTCCAGGCAAGACGTGTCCGAAGTTGGCGAGAAGTTGACATCCATATTGAAATCAGCTGCAAAGCACTTCAGTCATCTAAAAAAGGAAATGTCAACCCTATCTGAATTCCTTGCCAAATTCGCAGATTTGCTGGTTCGAGAAACCAAAGGTGAGGTCGCCCTGGACGGTCGTAGGTTGGGATTCATCTACAGAAATATACTGGCGAACCGGGCAATAGAAATCGCCAAAGCGCAGATACTCGATTTGGCAGCAATCAATTTCGTGGATTCTGCTCGATATGTATTGCAGTCATCAATACCTGTAGGCATAAATGATGAATCGCTCAAGCGCGATGAAGCAATCCACAAAATGGAGATTTGTTTTGATCTTTTGTCTAGCTACTTTGCTGAGGATTCTGAAATATCGAAGATTGACATAATCTACGAGTTGTTCACCACAGACGACTTGATGCGGAAAGCCGAAATCCTTCTAACCGAAAATCTGAGGGAATTTGTCTGTTGCAAAGCCTGGAATGACCTGCTTAAGACAGATGGCGATATTACTCTCCTTGCTTATACAGCTCTTCAGGTAGAGGCGCATCGCCCTGGCATAGTTCCTGCGGAACTATTAGAGAGTATAAGCAAAAAAGTCGAATCTGCCAGACTTAGCAGCAGCTGTATTCCAATGCTGCGGAATAAATCAATCGAATACATCGATGAGATCGAGGCATTGCTGGATCAGGAATCTGAGTTAGCTCGTATTGTGGCCTATGGCCAGGTCAAAAAAATGATCAACAGCGGCCCTGTCTCCATAGCCAAGATAACTGATACCAAGAACCTGATTCGCAAGAACATAAATACCTTTCGAGATCTAATCAAAGGTCAAAGGAAACAAGAACTGGAGGTGGCATAAAATGGAAACCTACAGACTGTGGTTGGAACAGGATTTGGACATCCCTCAATTGAAGAAACTGGCATGTGATATCACCAACGTTGATATAAGCGAAATCCTTGCAAAGGGAATTCATCCCTGGGGAGATAGACATGCCTGTCGAAGTATCATTGAGAGGTTTCTTCAGCTGTTTGACGAAGAGCGGCACAAAATTGCCGCTCTTACTAGCTTGGGTTACTGTGAGACTATGAATTCTCACCCACATCACTACTATGGCGAGCGAAGTCAATTCGAAGAATTAGTAAACCGGATCAATCAAAATGTTCGCTTTGTGCCAGATCTAACGTTCCGAGAAATGTTATCCCTTGCCAAGACGCAATTGAAAAACAATTGGAATCATAATGTGGTTAAGCAGCTCGTTAACCGAGTCTATTACAATTTCAATGATCTCCGCAGTTTCATCAAATCCAAGTGCAAGAAAGTGAAATTGAGAAGCTATGACGACCTTGATACGTACGACTTATCCAAGGTGCTATGTCTCAATGACTTTGAAACCGAAGACAAGGTTATTATCAGTCAGGGATTGCCTGTCACCAACTTCAGACGGGAATCCTTTTTAAACCAGGTCACTAACAAGGATGGCTTAATTAAGCTTGCCGACAGTATTCCTGACTTTGAATTGTCACCCGTGGATTCAGTTGCCGGTTATGGATATTCGAAATTAATATTCAATGGCACATTCAAAGATGGAGAAATATTCCTGACACCAACATTGACAGAAAGCCAGGATATTCGGTCTGAAGCTCAAATGATTGCCGCAAAATGGCGACTTGATGATAGCAAATACTGCTTTCGCACCAGCATTGCTAATCTCAGCAGGATGCATACTGAAGATCGAATGCAAATCCGATTCCCGCATTTGGATTACATCCGCAAGAAGTCACCCGCTGAATCATCGGGAAAACTGAAAACCGAAGGCATTGAAACATTTTCAATTGGAGGATTTGTTACAGTTCGAAGCAGCGGTGATACAATAAAAGAAATACTCCGGCACTATCAAGTGCCTATGACTGGGATAAAAGATAAGCTCCTTGAAAAGCTTGCTAAGCTCGCCGCACGCGAATATAAGAAATGCAAGTCGGAAATGGAGTGCTATTTTCGAGAATATAGGTTCGTTAAGATCACCAATTCCTATGGTCAAAGCCACTCTCAATTTCCAATCCTCGAGACAGAAAAGCTCCGTAATTTGTTGTTAACCTTGTTCGCTTTCAGGCATTTGCGAGGTAATGTGATTCTGGATACTAGCTACGAAAACGATGCCGTAGATCTGGTCTCACTTGCCAAATCACTTGTTAATGAGGAAATAAACCTCTCTGGTACATTTTTGAAGGTTGAGGATTAAGGCATTTATTTGATTAACGGGGTTGGGAAACCAGCCCCGTTATAGTCTAAAATAAGAATCTATTTGATTTTGGTGAATGTACCTATTGCAGAAGTAGGTCTGGCATATTGTCCAGGGACTGAGTATTTAATATCCATGTGGTAGTCTCCGAATGTGCCTGTTACTTCAAAGATTGTGGAGTTTTGTCCGGGACCATTACATTTCAGGTCTATTTTGGGTGTGCCTTTTATGGTCATTATGTTCGTTAGCCTGCCGTATTGACCAGCTCCTTGGTATTCAAGAATGAATTCATCGCCGTTAATGCTTGCCGTTGCTTTTGTAATTCGGCTATATTGTCCGGGACCTTCAAATTCTATTTTAATATCTGGCTGGTCTTTCTTTGTTTTTATTCCAGTCAGTCTGCTGTATTGACCTGGTCCCAGATATTTTAATTCATACTTAACATCGCCTATTTGTATATCAGCAGTTGTAACTCGACTGTATTGTCCGGGACCATCATAATTTATTTTGATGACTTTTTTCGCAAAAATAATTTTCTCTTGCACCATTCTTGAATATTGGCCAGTTCCCTCATACTCAATCTCCACGTCCAGACTATCTTCCTTTGCATCTTTCAAGACAAGACACCACACAATAAGTTCAGTAGTGAGATAATCGTTTAGATATGGTGCAGATCCAACCATTCCATCGATTACAGGATGGTTTCCCGGCCTACCATTTCGGTGATTTAACTGCGCTCCAGCACTTTCATAAATTAAAGAAATTAGAACAGCAGTGGCAAGTATTGCGACTGTAAAAGAACGAGTATATGTTCTATGTCTAGGTAACTGACTCATTTGCCTTGCTTCTCTTCATCGTCATTCTTAATCTTAGTAAAAACTCCTGTAGCCTGATATGGACGAGTAAAATCATCCGCTCCTTTTCCCAATCCCGATCCATCGTAAGAAATGTCGATATTGTAGTCTAAGAATCTTCCGTTTATTCGTGATATTCTTGTGAAGTCGTCTGCTCCTGGTTGTGTACCTTCTAAATATAAATCAATTGATGGTTCTGATTCAAGAGAGGTTATTCGTGATATTCTTGTGAAGTCGTCTGCTCCTGGTTGTGTACCTTGGTAATCAAGATTGAATAACTCATCACCTATCTCAAACTGAACGACATTGATTCTTGTGAAGTCGTCTGCTCCTGGTTGTGTTCCATACAACTTAAGTTGTATATTTTCATCCCTATTTGTGGAGACAATTTTAGTAATTCTAGTGAAATCATCTGCACCTTCTTTAGTTCCCTTGTATACTAACTCAATATTTTCACCTTCAAAATGAATTCGTGCTTTTCCAGTTCTTGTGAATTCATCAGCTACTCCTCCCTTCGTTCCTTCATATGCAATCTTAATTTGTTTACCATCAATTCTAATATCCTCTTTACCAACTCTGGTAAACATATCGGCCTCTCCACCTGAAACACCATCAAAACTGATCTTAACCTTATATGCATCCTTTGTAGAATGTTTTAGAAGCAAATACCACACGATTAGTTCAGTGGTAATATAATCGTTAAGGTAGGGCGCATTTCCTACCATTCCTGTGAAGTTTGTATGGTTTCCAGGTACACCATCTTCATCAACATATTGTGATATCGCACTCTGAGACAGTATTGTTAAAACTATTACTATAATCACAGTGCTTCTTTTTAAAAATTCTTCCATAATATTTATTATAACGAAACAATGGATAAAGTTCAACTTAAACCAAAAACTTTATAAACTCAGAAGTTTTACTACCCTCTAGGAATGAATATGGGGGTGTAAAATGATTTTTAATTGCTTGATACCTGATATCAGAACACACGAAGAGGAAATTGAAGAGAGTCAAAAATACTCGAATGCCAAATACCAACAATTAGCTACATCTACAGACCTATATATAAAGAGGAATGATGATTCTTGCTTGTCTGATCATAAGAGAAGCGCTCTTCTAGATCACTCGGAACAAGACAGTAATCCTCTTAGTCAGTTCTTTCAGGTCAAACGACACAGCCTCATGCGTTCCTTCTATGACATCACGGAATTAATTGATGAACGAAAGAAACTTAAGGAACAAAATCTTTACCAAATAGCGCAGGGAGAATGTGAGGTCCTAACTAGAATGCATAGGCTCGATGATTGGCTAGAAGGGATAAACCCTGGCGTTGATAAAAGAAGATCTGGACTTGAAAAGGATCTTCTTGATTTTGGTAGGCAGAAACGATCTGAAGAAGTCGCTGCATGGAAGGATGTCTTATTGCTCAAAAAGGATCTGCGCGAATTGCTGAATGAAATGTATAAAGAGCATTCCAAGCAAAGCCTTGTCTACAAATTACAATGAATACTGTACAGGACACGTTAAGAAAACTGAAACCGATTATCGGGAAAAGGGCTGACCAATTTTGGATTGCCTACTTATCGGAGGACCTTAAAGGTAAGGCTGAATTGGAAACAGTCCTGAATCTATGGGCATCTCAACTTCTGGGTAATGAGGTTTCCAATAGACGCTCAGATATATCAGCGCCACCAAAGAATGCCGCTGCTGGGGAATATCCTATTGGAAATGTGGTGTATGCAAACAAAACCATGTTTCCATTCGGCCTTCGTGAGGACGAGTGGCTCCAACATACGGCAATTTTTGGGCGAAGCGGTGCTGGCAAAACGAATGTTGGGTTTATAATCTTAAATCTGTTTCTGCAAAAAAAGAAACCGTTTTTAATCTTTGACTGGAAAAGAAATTACCGAGATTTACTGGCTATAACCAAAGAGGAGATTGCAGTATTTACTGTTGGTCGCGGTGCTGTTCCTTTTCAATTTAATCCCCTTATTCCACCGGAAGGCACTAATCCCTCGGTTTGGCTTAAGAAACTCATTGAGATAGTTGCCCACTCGTACTATGTCGGAGAGGGTGTAATGTTTCTTCTTCAAGAGGCTATTCATTCAGTCTACGAGGAATTCGGCGTTTATACAAATTCACTTATACAATACCCGACTTTTACAGATGTGTACACATGGCTCGAGAGCCATCCTGTAAAGGGGCGTAAAGCTATGTGGATGGATTCAGCTGTAAGGTCAGTAAAAAGCATCTGTTTTGGATTCATGGGAAATGTGATCAATACGCCCACCCAGCCTAACATCGCATCCCTCCTACATCATAATGTAATCCTCGAACTGGATTCCTTAACGAATTCCGACAAAACAATGATTATTGAATCCCTGCTTCTTTGGATCCATCATTATCGCTTAGTTGATCCCCACCGAGAGGTTTTCAAGCATGCTATAATTATTGAAGAGGCTCACCATATACTTCTTAGAAGAACAGGTAGCAAGCAGACCATTACAGAAACCGTTTTGCGGGAAATTCGGGAGCTTGGGGAGGCCATAATACTTATCGATCAGCATCCATCTCTTATTAGTATCCAGGCATTGGGAAACAGCTATACGACGATAACTCTTAATCTTAAGCATAAATCCGATGTTGCCGCAATTGCAGCTGCAATGCTACTCGATACAGAAGAGCGTGAGATAATTGGACGACTACCTATCGGAGGTGCGGTTGTCAAACTGCAGGGACGGTGGGTTGAGCCTTTTCGTATTTCTATTCCACTTGTACGGGTTCCAAAAGGTAAAATAAATGATGCCGTACTTTGCGAATATACTTTGCAGAGAAACCTTGTTCAGAAAACCCTTGACTCTCAACCTAATCCGAATATCAAGGAGAGTACTTCGAAACTTTCTCAGAAGGATATTAGATTTCTGGTTGATGTCAACGATCACAGCTTTTCTGGAGTTGTAGAGCGTTACAAGAGGCTCAATATTAGTCGCAGGAATGGAAATAAGATCAAGGAACGACTCCTCGAGTTGGAGCTGATCAAGCAGGTGTCTATTTCAACCAGATCCGGGAAGATTTCGCTTCTGGAATTGACCGGACTGGGAGTCTCGTCCCTTCGCCTGAGGCGAGTAAATGTTAGCGATAAAAATCGCTGGGGCGGCTTAATTCATGAGTATTTTAAACATCGGATATCTAAACATTTCCAAAAAGCCGGCTACAATGTTACAATTGAAGAACCTGTCAATGGCTTTACAGATATAGTTATTGAAAGGAATAATAAGAGAATTGCCATCGAAATTGAAACAGGACAATCAGACTGGCGAAAGAACATCCAAAAGAACCTCAAAAAAGACTTCTCAGCCATCTTCATTATAGCCACTAATAACGATATTTATGATCAGGCGACTTCTGAAATTAATTCTGAGTACAAAAGCCAGAATATCCGCGTTTTTCTCGGACAGCAACTTATATGACCGATTCCGCATATTTCCGGCTAAAAGCGCCATAAATCCACGAATTAGGCTTATTCCATATATGACTAAAAAGAATATTTGAAGATGGAACGGCCTTTGTTATCACTGGTAAGTAATCGCAAAAGCGTAATCTTTATATAGTAGTAACACTTTCCCATTTTCATGACACAAAAAATAACAAATCCACAACAGAAGACATTTAGGGAATGGCTTAGACGTGCTTTAGAAGAGGTGAATTACAAGCTGGACCATATTATAATGCGTTTGAGAGAAGAGGATCCAAGGATCTATCAGAACGGTAAGGAGCGCTGGAATCTACGTCGTGCTTATAATCCGTACAAGAAGAATCGAAAATAGCCAGATAATATTTAAGCAGAAGCAGTCGGCCCGGTCGGATCTCGGTTACGAATCGAGTACAATCGAAAACTATTTAAACATCGAATTTATATAGTCATTTGAGGTGATATTCGATGTGGAGACGATATAAATGTCCCTATTGTGGTTCAAAAAGATCCCATTGGAAGGGCCATCGGAAACGAGTGGATGGCAAAGTGCGTTTGCGATTTTGTAATGATTGCAAACGGAAATTCACGACCAAGGTCGTTATCAGGGGATAAGTAGTATGATGGAAAACTCAGAAATAGATTTAGAGAAAGGATTTATAAAGCGGCTGACAGTTACTTGGACAGACATTTGGCGCAGGAAAGAACAGCGATTGCTATTAGAATCATTGCAAAATGAATTGATTGCCACAAAAAGCGAGGTTCACAGAGATTGCTTATGTGCTATCATAAAAAGACTTGAATCTGAAATCGATGACGGCCTATTTATCTAATAGATATTAGGTATCACTGCCGCGTTTCTTTTTCAGAATATCGAAAAAGAAACTTTGCGCTCGCAGAATCTGTTAAAGAAGATTCTAGGCGTGAATATCTATGAATTTGGGGTGAGCACAAATGAATCAGACAAACCAGAATGAAATGGAATCAAGAGAATATCAAAAACAGCAGAGTGGCTTAAGTCGGTGCTTCTTTGGTCAATCTAATGCTCTCAAGATACAATATGGTGATGACAGTGGCTCTATATATATTAGTATAGGCACCAAATCAGAACAAGGGCAGTGGAATTGGAGAGCGGCAAAGCTGAAAGATGTGGAAGCTGGAGACATTATAAGAGTGTTGCAGGGGATATCCGATAATGTTAGTTTCTACCATTCGTTCAAGGGCAATAGTAACCGGATTAGCATTAACAGGAAAGATGCCAGTCTTTTTATCAGGATAGAGGACTTCAGCAAGGCTTTAAATACCGGTGAGCAACAGGTACTTCTTATATTTCTAGAACAGGCAATCCAAAGCTATCTAAAATCCGGACTTGGCTGATCCAATTAAATTCTGCTAATTTTGCCGTAATTCTAGAGGAACACCTTATTTCCAATTCTCATTGCTTTCTGACAATTGGTTGTTCCTATATCTATATTGTCTATATTGAAAATATTTATAAAATACCTATCATATTAGGAATCCACATACAAATGGAAATGGGGTCAGTTATCACAAATGATTGATCGCAATGATGAACCGGAAAATGTTCCAAGAATGGAAAACTATTTATAGTACTATGCTCTTAATCACTCCTGGTGATATGTATCACATTACTTGAGTTCAAGGATACTGCAGATAATCCGTTATTTATCAATCAGCAGTCTCTTCTTCAATTGAAGCCACCTTCCGGTGTTTTTATTCATCGTGAAAAACAGCATAATGATTTGGTGATTCAACTCAGTCCTGTATTGAACAATCAAGCTGCCGGTAATCTATTCATCTATGGTTTTCCTGGAACTGGGAAAACTGCCCTGACTCTTGATATAATAAGCAAGTTAGAAAATGAGGCTGCCAGGCGTAATGTCTCTCTGAAGGCAGTATACATAAATTGTGAAGAGAATAAGACGGATGCCACCATAATTAGCAGCATACTGAAATCGTTTTATCCAGATCGCAAGATCCCCAGAATCGGTTGGAACAGAGCCAAGCTAATTGATGAGTTCAAGGACTATCTGTCCCAAAACAAGGTTAATGTCATTGTATTGTTGGATGAAATCGATCATACACTAAAGCATTCCGGTGATGATATTTTGTACATGTTGAGTAGAATAAATGATTTTATACGAAGTCGAGTAAGCACAATAATTATCTCAAATGATGTAAATGTGGCAAACTATATTAAGCCCCGTGTCACAAGTAGTTTTGGTAGAAACAAAATCATCTTCACACCTTACAATGCTGATGATCTCCTAAACATAATGAAGGACCGCATTTCTTATTGCTTCAAACCCGATATTATTGGTCAAGGTCTTCTGGAAAGGATTGCAGCTGCCGAAACGACCAAACGAGGTGATGCGCGTGAAGCCCTTAAGCTACTTTACTATTGCGCTTTGGTGGCCACGGAGAAGAAACTAAAATCAATACCTATACATGTTTTCGAGGAAGCTCAGGAACGTGGAGAAGCGGAGGCATACACAAGCATTGTTGGTGCCCTGCCGTTGCATCAGAAGATTCTGTTTTTGGTAATTCTCCAGAATCCCAAAAGAGTAATCCCGTCTGAAGATGTTTATCGCGGATACACTAATCTTTGCCAAAAGCTAAAATATAAACCGTTAACGGATCGCATGGTACGCAATTTTCTAATCTATTTTTCAGACATGGGGCTTATCTATTCGGACATTGGCTGGTTGAAAACCCTAAAAAAGAAAACAAAGCGAATAACCATCACCATGCCTGACAATATTAAGGAGAATTGCAGCAAGAGACTGCTTGAGGATCTACTGTAAACGAGGTGATCGAAATAGCAAATCCAATAAATCAATTGTTGAAACCGTTCGAAGATATGGATATAGCATCTGCATACCAGCAACACTACTTATTGATAGACTTTGTCATTTATGTTCTGATTTTTGTTGGCTTATCCAGATTCGTGTTTGCCAGAAAGTTTCCTGGTCGTAGTGGTAAAGCCATCAGTATTGGAATGGGTGTCGCGCTAAGTATAGGTTTATCTGTTTTTTCATATACGTCTGGTTTTTCTTTGGCACGATTCGGACCATTGGCCGCAATCTTTCTTTTAATACTTACGGCATTCATGATTGTTGGGCTCATCAAACAATTCGGTGGAAACTCTACAACGTCGGGTATAATAGCATTTATTGTAACCTATTTTATAACCAGGGCTGCATTTCCCGAGATATATGAGTGGACCCAAAAGACTGCTTTTGGAGCGTGGATTGACGCTGCCTTAATGATTTCCATACCAATTCTCTTGGCGCTGCTGACATTACATGCCATGCACCACTTTACGCAAAACTCCTCAATAAACAGAAATAGAGAAATGGCTCATGTAAAAACCGAGAAACCTGATCCTCTCAATTTTGGTTTCGTGCGAAAGTTGGAGAATGAGTCTCTGCGTACGGATAAGCAGGTCATGAAGAATGAAAAAGCCGTTGTTGGCGACATCAAGTCGATTATCTCACTTTTGAAAAGTGGCCGGATAACAGCTGAAATACAATCTAAAATCAGAGCCAAACTAGATGACTTACACAGACGTGATAACATATTTAGAAATATGTCACATAGATTGAAACTGCTTAATCAGAAGCTTGTGGATTCGGAGATAAACACCCTGGAAAAAGCCTCTATTTCAGAAGGTCTATCCTCTTCACAGGATCAAAGCAAGCTGAAAAGAATCGCCATTTCTGAGAAAAAGAGTATTGTGGATAATCGTAAGATAAGAGCGCTACAAGAGAGCGTTGATCAGAAGCACCAGCAGTTTATTAAGAGAATAAAGATGTCAATCAACGAACTTGAACAACGGAACAATAATGAAGCCCTCAGAAACCTTGTACATGCACAAGAAATTGAAGAAGATTCTCGAAAATTGCTGAAAGACATCAGAAGATTGCATAAGCAACTAATGCAGATTACAAAAAACGAGAAACACACGGTGAAGGAATTAGCTTAGTACATCCAAGAAAAAAGTCCAATCGTTTGGCTAAAGCTTTAGCTAGCAGTTTGCTCATCGCAAACCGCTCAGTAAAGCTTTCCCCCTTGCGAGGTCGCCTTTATGTTCCGTTAAAACTTGGATAATGGTTTCCCCCCATTTTTCGTTTCACCTCACGAAAGCGAAAAACGGGGCGAGGTTAGCCCCGGGAGGAAACCAAAATGGACATCTGTAAACAAATGAAAATACACAAGGCATTGGAATACATAAGACAAGACCCTGAATTCGCGTTTGATACGCACGACGATCCGGAAAGCATATTGGCCCATTATGGCGTGTGTCTGGACTTGACTTCAGAAGAGAAGCAGGAGCTGTATTTCGAGCTTAAAGAAATAGCAGATGAACATCAAACAGCAGAAATCGTGAGGAAGACATTGGCGGAGCTTTGAATTGCTCCAGCCTCACCAGTAAGGTGTTGCTTGTCAACGGCTTGAGGGTTTTACTCCAAATCACCTTTCAGGCTGACAAAGCCTTACAGTCTAAGTCATTATGTTACTATGAAATAGTGTTGATTTTAGTATTGAAAGTTGACCGGTTTTTTTGCATAATAAGTGCACGATAAACTGGATTATC
>Ga0272443_10000912_pt1 | contig 48427 bp, 33 predicted proteins | sample SSMAcet12_FD_193581 | JGI IMG/M metagenome (GOLD analysis project Ga0272443, IMG submission 193581) | Marine sediment archaeal communities from Little Sippewissett salt marsh, Falmouth, MA, United States - SSM-Acet-12 | ecosystem: Environmental > Aquatic > Marine > Wetlands > Sediment ...
CTTCAGCAACTTCATCTTCATACGGAGTTTATGGATTCAATTACGGCACAGGTTATGGAGTGTACGGGAAAAACTATAACTCCGGTGGCATAGGCGTAAGAGGAATTAATACTTCAACCGGTGACTACGGTGACCTGGGTAAATCCGGCTACGGCGTTTATGGATCAGGGAGTACCTATGGAGTCAGGGGAGATGGAGGAACTTACGGCGGTTACTTTGACGGGACTTCGTATGGGGGTTATTTTACTGGCGATTCTTACGGTGTTTATTCTTCTGCCTCAGGAACCGACGGTAATCCTGCTAATTATTTCTACCAAAGTGGTTATGAAATGGACGGTAGTGATTATGGATATAATGGTGCTGCTGTTTTAGAGGCCTATCGGTTATGGGGTTACCAATATACTGCGGGTGTGTGGGGAAGAAGCTATAACGATAACGGTCGCTCCGGCGGCGTTCTGGGCGCTAAACAAGATGGCTCTTATTGGGGTGCTCTAGGTTATAAAAGCTCCGGGGGGGATACTTACGGAGCTTATTGGACTAACGCTCCCGGAACATTCACTGGTGGTGGTAGCGGACGAAGAAGGCCTATGGTCGGTGCTGAGGATGATGAATCCAGATTCAATGACGGAAAGCCCCACTACGGTATCGGTGCGGGTGGTTGGGGAGACCTTTTCGCAATCGAATTGCACGGAAATATCTACGGCGCTTATATCGATGGTGGGCGCTACGCCGCTTATCACAATGGTAACAGATATATCACCGGATTGGACATTCATCTTCAGGATAAAGGAACCGAGGAAATGGCCGTGGCCTACACTCACGTCTCCACAGATGCCACGATTATGACAACAGGTGTCGGACAGTTGGAAAGCGGCGAAGCCAGAATCCCGTTCAAGGATAGTTTTAGAAATTCGGTTTCTGATGAATCTCCGATAATTGTAACTCTCACCCCGATTGGAAGAAATTCGGCAATCTATCTTGGCGAAGTCGGCTCTGATGGGTTTATCGCCCGCAATGATGAAGGTGCCGATGTCCAATTTAACTGGATAGCTATCGGAAAAAGAAAAGGATTGGAAAATCCCCAGGTCGCCGACGAAGTTATAGCTTCTGATTACAGAGAAAAAATTCATCGTGGATTACAAAATGACAATGTTCTGGATAAAAATAGCGAAGGACTTTATTTCCGCGATGGCAGACTCATTGTCGGACAGTGCGATGAAATGTTACCCGATGAAAACTTAATTTCACTCAAACAAGAATTCGAAAACAATATGGAATCGCGTTCCTATGAGAGTTGGGAATCGGCATTCCAGTCGTTGGGTTACGAGATGCCTCTCGGTAGAGAGCATTACGAGAACGAGATACAGCATAGATTAGACATAGAAAAACAACGCCAAGAGCAACTCCGCCTCGATAAGGAAAACAAAGAACGTAGAGAATCTGAAAAAGCACAAATAACGAATGGTCGTGCACCAGAGAACGGACTCGATTCTGAAAACGTCGATCCATCGAGCCGGATTTCTGCTTCAAAAGACGAATCGGAAATCGAGTTAAAAGATAAAAATATCGACGGGCAAGCGATTACCCCCGCGAAATCCGATAATAATGCGAAATAATAAAAGGAATAACAGGAGATAATCGTTCGCTTAGAAAATAAATAGATAAAAAATATGACCGAATACGACCAAAATATCATCGCTAACGTCCCCCTCACCATCCGTAGGGGCGGGTCTGAGACCCGCCCGTGCGATGACATCGTCGAGGTCTGTTTCTCCAGCGTCGCGGGAGGGTCTGAGACCCTCCCCTACGAGAAATTCGCGGAATATTCCCCGCAATTCGCCGACAGAACGGGCTCCCCGGCGTCGATCAAAGCGACCACAACGTGCGAAAAACGCTCCCCGGCGTCGATCAAAGCGACCACAACGTGCGAAAAACGCTCCCCGGCGTGCGTCGAAGCGACCGCAACGACGATCGAAAGCTCCCCGGCGTGCGTCGAAGCGACCCCAACGTCGATCGAACGCTCCCCGGCGTGCGTCGAAGCGACCCCAACGACGACCGAAAGCTCCCCGGCGTGCGTCGAAGCGACCCCAATGTCAATCGAACAGACCGCATCGTGCGAAAAAAAGTTTTTCGACCGATGTGGCCGCTTTATAATAGGAGGTAGTTGATATGCTAACCAGTAACAGTATTTCCGCGGACACCCAGGGCCAGCGGATCGTGCGGTTGGACTTGCTTTCGGCCAATATCGACGACCATGCGGTGGAGATAGGCGTTTCGGGTGCGAGGCTCGCTGCCGCGCAAACCGCCGGTGCCGACTATCTCGACGCTATCGCCGAAGCGGGTGTGCGGGACGGCCAGATGGAAGAGGCGTTCTGTTTGTAGATATAGAAAACGAGATTTATGGAGATAATGAAAAAAATTAGTTTTGATATAAAGGGATAGAGGAATAAAATGAAACTGAGAACATTATTTATCGTAGTATTGCTAATTAGCTTAGCTCTGGTTGCTATGGCGGATATCCCCATGGTTATTAATTATCAGGGTAAAATAACCGACCCCGGTGGAGTTGCTATAGACAGCCCGACGTCTATCAGATTCAGGCTTTATGATGCGCCAATCGGAGGAACTCTGATCTGGTCGGAGCTTCATCCTTCGGTGGATATTAGCAACGGGCTTTTCGATGTTCAATTGGGTTCGATAACATCGTTTCCTGATACTCTTACTTTCAGAGATCCCTATTGGGTGGAGATTCAGATCGAATCGGAGACTCTCGCACCACGTCAACCTTTGAATTCGGTGCCTTACGCAATAAGGGCGGCCTATGTTACCGGAATCGAGACGCTCAATGTAATCGATTCAGTTAGATATATCGATTCGATAAGTTTTATCGATTCCATCGTATATATCGATTCGATTGCATATATAGATTCTATCGGTTTTATCGGTCATGTTAATGTTGCGGATTCGGTTTCTCATAGATTAACTGCCGGCGACGGTTTAAGCGGAACCGATTATAACGGCTATGCCACAAGTATCTGGGAAGCCGATGTCGATAACAGCTCTATTTCGATTAATGCTTCCGGCGAGATAGAAGTAAAATCCAGTGGCATTACTAATAGCCATATTGCAGATGGGACGATTCGTTTTTACAAGCTCTCTCCATTTGGGGGAACCGACGGTAAGATCCTGAAAATCGTTTCCGGTAGTCTTCAATGGGCCGACGACAGTGTGGGAAGCAGTACCGCAGATAACGATTGGGCATATTCTCTGGGAACCGGCTTGTCAGGCGATATATATCATAACGGCGCAGTATCGATCGGTGGATATACACCGACCGCTCAGCTCGATGTGAACGGCGATGCCGATTTCTCAACAACCGTGGATATTCATGGCACATTGCATATGAACAACCAGACTATAGATGAAGTATATCAGGCCAATCAATACTCGGGTTTTTGGAATCTCAATAACACCGGTGCGGGCGGAGTAACGATCGAGGCTGATGGCAATATCGCGCTGGGAAATGGTTCGTCCAGCGACGATGATAGACTCTATTTCGATAATGCTGCTGAATATCTCATGTGGGATGAAAGCGCTTCGGAATTCGATCTTTCCGACGATTTTAGTATCAGCGGCGACCTTAAATTCCCGGTTGGTTTGAGTACTATCGATTTTCCCACCGAGGGTATGAGAATTAGTCCCAACTGGGGTATGAGTAATAGTATCTCTATTGGAAATGACAGCTGGAGTGCTTCGGTGGCCATTCTCGATCTTGGAGTTTGGGGCGATGCTCTTCGCTCATGGGGCGATTTCAACATGGAAGAAAACGATATTTATAAATTGGATTATCTAAATTTCGGCACTACTAAAGGTTCGACCGGTTACGGAATTCGCGATAATGTAGGAACTATGCAATTCAAGAACAATGGCGGATCGTGGCAGGATTTTGGTTCCGGTGGAAGTACAACCTCACCGGGCGGAAGCGATAGCTATGTTCAATATAATAATGGGGGAGTTTTCGGAGGTGAGGCCGCATTTGCATGGGACGATGTCAACAATGAACTCGATCTGGCATCACCGGGGAGAAGCGGTGCAACGATCAATGTACAGAATAGCACATCAGGTAATGCTGTGCGAATTTTGGGCGATGGCTCTTATGATTGTGAAGGACGTCTCAATTTTGGCGATGGTAATTATGTTTATATCGAAGAACCAACCGATGACGATATCAAGATTCATGCAACGGATTTGATTCTGGAAATAGGCTATTCGACCGGCACAGATGGTCAGGTGTTGACCAGCGATGGCACGAATGCTCATTGGGAAACTATCAGTGGGGGAGGAACCAGTTATTGGAACGATGCGGGAAGCTATCTATATCCCAGCGGAAATTCCAATGCACGTGTTTACGATTCCGGAAATACCTATACTTTCTATGCTTCATCCTCCAGCGGATATGGTTTCTATGGAATAACCAACAGTGGAACTACAGACCACGCTGGTGTTTATGGGGAAAATTCTACAACTTCATCTAATACTTACGGTGTTCACGGTGTTTCCGGTTATGCTGGAGTTCTGGGTTCCGGTGATGATTACGCGCTATGGGGTAAAGGTGGGGGAGGATACACTCCCAATTATGGCGCGTGGCTTTATGGAACAACTTATGGCTTGAAGTGTAGCGGAGATCTTAGTTTCTGGTCTTCGTCAAATAGGATTCAGATTGGTAGCGATTATGGGGTATCCGGCGAAGTTTTAACATCAAACGGTTCTTCGGGAATATATTGGGGTTCTGGAGGAGGTGGAAGTTCTCCTGGGGGTTCTGATGGTTATGTTCAATACAACAATGGAGGATCATTTGGTGGCGAGTCTGCTTTTGAATGGAACGATTCGGAAGATGAGTTAAATATTGGCTCTCCCGGTTACGAATATAGCAGAGTGAATATTAGAAACAGCTCTTCAGACTATACGTTAAGAGTTGAAGGTCCAGATGGTTCTTATAACTATGGTGGACGGTTGAATTTCGGCGATGGCTATGGGCTCTGTTATATTGAAGAAGATACTGATGACGATTTGAAGATTCATGGGGGAGAAGTAGAGATTAACGGAACGCTGACCAAATCGAGTGGCTCCTTTAAAATTGATCATCCCGGTGATCCTGCCAATAAATATCTCTATCATTCATTCGTGGAAAGCCCGGATATGATGAATATCTATAATGGTAATATTCGTCTCGATGCGAATGGCGAAGCTATTGTACAGCTTCCGGAATACTTCGAGACCCTTAATAAGGATTATCGTTATAACCTAACCCCAATTGGGAAAGCGGCTTTGGTTTATGTTAAAGAGAAAGTGAAAAATAACCGCTTCATTATTGCAGCTTATGAAGGCTCCGAGATGGCTAATCTGGAAATTTCATGGCAGGTGACCGGTAGCAGAAACGACCCGTGGGCACGTTCTCATCGAGTTATTCCGGAAGTGGACAAATTTGAACGCAATCGAGGTAAGTATCTTCATCCAGAGCTTTATGGCTATGGAATGGACAAATCAATTCAAGAGGATGGCGAACTCGAAGCTTTGTGGGTCCTTCCGCCTATGGACCCGACAGTACTCAAAGCCCAGGGGAAGCTGGATGAATCCAAGCCGACTGGAATTGACGAGAAAACTGACTCGCAATACGAAATTTATTTCGATCAGTATGGCAATCAGATTCCTGCCGATTGGGTAGATACTCTGAAAGCAGCCGGATATCCGCTTTTAACTGCCGAACAAGCACAAGAGAAGCGTTTGGCTGGCTATCTGAATGATGCTCGCGAGATTAATAAAGCAAACAAAAATTCCCGTCCGATTGAGTTCGATACTGAATTGACCGATGACGGTTTAACCCGATATGAAAACAGGAAAACAGGAGAAGTTTTCTATCGTGATGAGCAGGGTAATTTCATCAGCGATGAAAACTATCAGAAAAGTTATAAAAACAGATAGAAGTGATAGAAGAATCGAGAAGAAATAGGAGATATCCTTTTATCAATTAATTCAGCAAGAGAATATGCTACAACATTTTGGATAAAGGATTTTTGAGGAATTTAAAAATTAACATGGAATTTACAAATAAGTATATAAAATGATACTAATAAGAAAAGGGGCGAAAACTATGAATCGCAGTAATCCTAAAATACTCGTCATATTCCTTGTAATGGGGTTGGCGGCATGCTCGTTAATTGCGCAGTATGGAAGTTCACCGTCATATAATCTACAATGGAAAGTTATCGAATCAGGTGGTAGCGAAGGAGATGATATATCCTCAGCGAACTACCGCATGTCGAGTTCTATAGGCCAGCCAACAGGAATCGGACTGGATCCATCTGCGGCCACAAGTTATATATTGTATCCGGGGTTTAGGAAAATCGATCTGGATTTGCGTTATCCATATAGCTGGTTTGTTTTTGGTGTAACTTATGCTTCAGATACTAGCTGGGAAATTAGTTGGTCTGGAGTGGATACCACTATAGAAGATGGTGTTGGATGGGGAGTGTGGAGTTACGATGTTCAATACTCGGTAGGTGGAGGACCTTGGGAAAACTGGCTGATCGACACCGAAGATACCAGCGCGGTCTTCGGCCCGGAAATTCCGGTTGATGTCGCTTTAGGAGAAGTATATCGATTCAGGCTAAGGGCAGAGGATAAGGCACGTAACGAAGCCCCATGGGGTGCACCGGAATCTACAGTTGTAAACTATGTTATCGAATTTTGTGTGCATACAATTGCTCCGGGCGAACCGACAACTAGCGCAAATTATGTGGAACTCTCATATTGGGACGATTTCACGGCGGTTCGCCATGAGGATCTTTGGGAAGGCCATTGTGTGGAAGTATGGTGTGCACCTAATAGCGATGCCTGGGTCAATCAGAAAACCACAGACTCTGACACTACGGAAAGATGGGTAGTAAACACTGCTACTCATGACACACTATGGGAAATGGACGGCACAGGCGGCACTTATGATGCCTACTATTGGCATCAATTGAAACCCATAATCACTCTGGATGGCACCGATGCCACCCATACAGTGGAGACCATCCAGCATGACATGTTCGGACCGGGTCACCTGGAAACAGGACTATTTGGCGTTTGGAGTGAATGGACGGATTATGGAAGCCTCCTCGAATTTAGCGATTCCACGATTGGAGGTACGCCCCCAAACAGATATGCGCTCTTTGATTCCACCAGATTCTGGGATATCGATGCTGCCCTTAGAGATACAATTCATTATCTCGCTCCAGGCAATTTAATAACTATAGAGACCAATTTCGGCGGCGATAGCGTCAGAGTAGATGGCCATTGGTATGCTAGCCCGCGTGTGACGAATTGGTTCGATCTCTCGACGCACGAAATCGCAGTTAAAGATACTGTATGGATTAGTGACTGTGAAATATGGGTATTCGATAATTGGTCCGATGGTGGAACCAGAATACATAACGTAAGTGTGGAAAGTGATTCTACATTCATTGCTAATTTCCATCGTGAATTCAAAGTGGAAATTGCTAATGCATCGGGTTATGGAACATTAAATCCGCCGGTAGGTGAATACTGGTATCCCGAGGGAGATACTGCGGAAGGTACTATCTCACCGACTTCCATTGGCGATGACTACCTTTGGGGTTATATCGGAACAGGATCATGCTTATCCGGTGGTGGGAATAACTTCTGGTTTGAGGTTTTCGATTGCTCGACTGTAGATTGGGAGTGGATAAACTCCACCGAACCAATGTGTACAGTCTGGGTATATAGTAGATTTGGACATCCACATCCGCCTATCGGAATGTATATAGTGCCTAGAGGAACCAGTATTTGGTTAAGCGTTGAAGATAGTACTTACGAAGAGGGTATGTACAGATATTGCACGGGTTGGCGTGGAGACGGAACTGTAATCCCCGCTACGGGAACAGAGAATATTTTCTCAACAACTATCACTGATAATGGTTGGATAGTATGGATTTGGGATTCTGAAGACCTGATGCCGCTGGTTATCAATTCTTCACCTGGAGTTCATGGCTCACCCGATCCGTCGGTTGGTATGCATTGGTATCCCTATGCAAGTTTCGTGGATGCTTTCGTAACCAACCCAGACGGCGATTGGTGGTGTACTGGTTTCGAAGGTTGGGGCGCAGTTAGTACTTCTAGTGCGGACAGTTTGCATTTCAATCTCGATGTTCCCACTCATATTGATTGGCAATGGGAAGATCTGCCTGGCACCGAACAAGAAACCTTGTGGGTTTTCAGTCCTTACGGTTCCCCTGTACCCACTATGGGAATGCACATTTTCCCGACAGGAACTCACATAATCGCCTATGTGCCGACACCTTCCGGAAGTCACGATTGCTCTGGATGGAGTGGTACCGGTAGTGTACCTGCCACCGGCGATACTAACTATATCGAATTCGACATAGATGAATATAGCACTTTAACCTGGCAATGGGATGAGGTACTGGTGCCTTTCTATGTGGTTAACCCGGGAGGACATGGTTTTCCTGTTGTGCCCTCAGCTGGTGTCCATTGGAATCCGGTGGGCACCGTTGTCGATGCTTATGTAACAAGCCCCGATGGTGCATATTATTGCACAGGATTTACTGGCTTTGGTGATGTTCCAGCTTCGGGTTTCGAAGATAGCGTTCATTTTACCCACAATATAGCTAGTGGAGTCGAATGGCATTGGGACAGCGATGTTGTATTCCTTGATGTTGCCGGACCTGATTATTGCGATCCAACTCCGCCTCTTGGAAGGACCTGGCATCCGAGAAGCAGCATTGTTAATGCGTTTGCTCAGGACACCGTTTATGTGGGTGCCGATATTAGGCATATCTGCACAGGATGGACAGGCGATGGAACAGTTGTCCCCGCAAGTGGAGATTCTAATCGAGTCGATATTTTAATGTCTGATAATGGGAGTATCGAATGGATCTATCAGAACGGCTATCGTCTTACTCTTGCCCATGCGGGATTACCTGCTGGCGAAGAACCGGAATCTCTGGGAGTCGATGGATGGTATATCGAAGGGGATACTGCAATTCTAATGACGGATAGCGTGGTATGGGTAGGAACTACTCCTTATGTGTTTGCTTACTGGGATGATCGTGGATTTGGAGCACCAATAGCCAATCCGAATTCACCGATCACCTCTATTGAGATGGATAATTCATATTCCCTGATCGCAACATATTTACCCGGAGTAACTGTGCATATCTATAAAGCACCTGCTCATACAACACCAGGTTGGATAAGGGTTGATGGTGATACTATCTGGGGAGATCACTATCATTCGTTATGGGCTACAGGAACAACTCATGAAATAGAAGTTAGCGATCCGGATTCGACCGATACTCTGAGATATAATTTCGATTCTTGGAGAGATGACCCGACAGCTGGTATTATTAGGACTGTATCACCAAGTACTGATGTGGATTATTTCGCAGATTATATCGAGAATCACCATATTATAGTTGTAAAGGAACCCTGCTGTGATACTCTTGGATTCTTGCGTGCGGACGGTGCTCTATACACCGGAACCGAATCAGTTCGCCAGGATTTCTGGTGGACGGAAGGCACTATGCACACACTGGAAGCCTCAGAGCCCGATTCGATAGCTAATCTGAGATATCATTTCCAGAACTGGAGTACCAGCGACTTCACCGAATTCATAGACTATGGACCTGTGGTTGTTCATGACTCAATCACTGCTTTCTATACCAAGGAATACTATTGCCATGTTGTGAAAGACCCATTGGAACCACATGGCTGGATTTCTATCGATGGAACTATGCATGAATCGACTGCAAGTGTAGATTTCTGGGCTTTCGCAGATAGTAGCTATGAGTTGTTGGTTTCCCCTGCGGATACTGTTATGGATTCGCTTTACTCATTTGATCATTGGGATGAACCGGGTTTCCCGACTTCGAACTATTATGAAACTCCACCCATTATTGCACCGGATACATTCCTGGCTATTTACAATGGCATAAGAGCGATTATCAGGGTTGAATATGGTCAATATGGAGCATTCCCATCTGAAAGTCTATATTGGTGTGTATCTGAAGGCCCCGGCGATCTGGTGACATCGGGTGAAACCAGAACTATGGATATGCAGGACTCTATCAAGATATATAACTTCTCCAATGTCAATGTTGACTTTGGATTATATATCGACGAGATATACGATACTACCGATGGTTGGATTAGCGATACTATCTGGGAACCGGGATATTCATCAGCATATAATAGATTTGTTCTCAGAGCTCGTTTCGACGATTCTCATGAACCACCATCGGTGTGGTGGGCGTTCAGAGACTTTATCGACATAAGTACTGTATGGGCAAGCAGTGACCCATCATTCTCTATATTTGGTCCTGGAGGTGAGAATGTAGGACATATACCTCCAAACCATACAGAGATGCTCTGGTTACAGTTTATAGCACCAGAGTTCTGTGATAAACAGGAAAATACAAGATGTATAACTCTGATTATTCAGGCTAAAATACATTTACCATAGAGGCTAAGATATAAGCAATAAAAAAGCCCTCCAATCAGGAGGGCTTTTTCATTTGATATCTTATGGATACTATAACTTACTCGCTTCTTCCATGCCTTTTTCAATTGCTTTAATGTTCTGAGGTATAAACTTTTTGTGTTTAATAACCTCTTTTAAGGCTTCTTTGACAATGTCGTCATCGAGTATCTTTGTCTTCTCAATAATAGCGCCTACTACTACCATATTAGCAAATTTGAGACTCCCCAATTCATCGGCTAATTCGGTAAAAGGTAATCCGACCGCCTCGATATCATCGCGTTCGGGTTTGCGGTCTATCATGGAAGTATTATAGAAGATTATTCCATTCGGTTTTACATGCGGCTCGAATTTATCTAGCGAAGGCTTATTCAATGCCACAAGGATATCTGGAAAATCGACAATTGGGGCACCAATTGTATCTTCGCTGATATGAACCTGACAGTTTGCCGTTCCGCCGCGCATTTCGGGACCATAGCTAGGAATCCAGCTTACGTTCCAACCATGGCGCATGCCGGATTCGGCAAGTGTCTGTCCGAGAAGTAAAACACCCTGTCCACCAAAACCTGCAACCTTAATCTCCGGGTTGCGATATGCCTGGGGGACATCGCTCATGTTTTTGTCGCGGAAGGCTTTTTCCTTCTTCAAGCCAAGCTTCTCCTCGATTTCATCCAGAGTAAGATTTGGCTCGCTTCTGAAGAACCCTTCTCTCTCTTCAGTGAGATCTTTGGTTACTCCCAGCGGGAAATAAGGCATCATCTTTTCTTCGATCCATTTTTTGCAATCGACAGGAGATTGTCTCCACTGACTTGGGCAAGCGCTAAGAGCTTCGACCAGAGAAAACCCTTTGCCGTCTATTTGGCACTTAATGGCTTTGCGAACTGCTCTCTTAGCCTTATTTATGTGTTTGGCATCGGTTAAAGCAACTCTCTCCAGATAAGTTGGAGATTCTAGAGTAGCCAGAAGCTCAACCATCTTAACCGGGTAGCCTTCATTTTCTATACTTCTACCATAAGGCGAAGTCATTGTTTTCTGTCCAACCAGAGTTGTGGGAGCCATCTGACCACCGGTCATTCCGTAAATAGCATTATTCACGAAAAACACGGAGATCTGCTCACCGCGATTGGCAGCCTGAAGGATATTATTTCCGCCGATAGCGGCCAGGTCGCCATCACCCTGGTAGCTGATTACTATAGCGTTGGGATTGGCTCTTTTGATACCTGTTGCAACCGCAGGTGCGCGACCGTGTGCAACCTGAATATTGCCTGTATCGAAATAGTAATAGACAAATACAGAGCAACCAACCGGTGAAACCATGATAGTACGATCGGCGATTCCAAAATCATCGATAGCTTCAGCAATCAGTTTATGGAAAATTCCATGTCCACATCCGGGACAATAGTGAGTGTTTCCCTTATCCAAACCGGGTTTACGTTCAAATACATCATATAAAGAATCGGGTTTTTTAATTATATCCTTAGCCATTTATATCACCTCCCCTTTGGAGACTTTTGTGATTTTCTCGGTAAGTTCCTCGACAGTGGGAACGACACCGCCCATTCTTCCATAGAATGAGATTTTTGCTTTCTCCGTTCCCGCTGCAAGTTTAACATCCTCGACCATCTGACCGTTGGATAACTCGCAAACCATAATATTGTCGACCTTGGAAGCATATTTCTTAACTTGATTAATTGGAAATGGGAACAATGTAATTGGCCTCAGAAGACCGGCTTTAATTCCGTTTTCGCGGCATTTGTCCACAGCGCTTTTCAAAACGCGGCTAACAATTCCGTAACCCATCGTAATGATTTCCGCATCATCGGTTTTATACTCTTCTACGCGAACTTCATTGTCCTGAATTTCTGCGTATTTTCTCTGAAGCATACGGTTATGCTCTTCCAGTTCTTCTGGGGCAAGATATATAGAGTTGATAAGATTTCCTTTGGTTTCCTCATCGCCCATAATAGCCCAATCCCTCTTAGAAGAATTGTCAATAGGACGTGCTTTCGGGAATTCCACAGGTTCCATCATCTGTCCAACGTATCCATCGGTGAGAAGATAGACTGGAATGCGATATTTATCGCCCAGATCAAGGCCAAGAATACTCAAATCGCACATCTCCTGGCCGCAATTAGGGGCGAGAACGATACATTTATAATTGCCATGTCCGCCGCCTTTAACTACCTGATTGTAGTCGCTTTGTTCGGGAGCTATATTTCCCAATCCAGGGCCGCCTCTCATGATGTCTACGATGAGAATAGGCAACTGTGATCCGGCAGCGTAGCTAACGCCTTCCTGTTTAAGACTTATTCCAGGGCCACTCGATGCTGTCATAGTTCTTACTCCGGCACCTGCGGCACCATAACACATCTGAATCGATGCAATCTCGCTCTCCGCCTGCAGGAAAACTCTTTGCAGAGGTGGAAAATAATAAGCAGCAGCCTGTGCAACTTCGCTGGCCGGTGTAATCGGATAACCGAAATAACATTTGGTTCCGGCTAAAAGTGCACCTTTAATGATTGCTTCGTTTCCCTTAATTAATTCTTTGGACATTCTATTCACCCCCATCATCTTTTTTATAAACGATTATTGCATCTGGTTCGGGGCAAGCATAGAAACATATAGCGCATCCCGTGCAGCCACTTCCCTTATATTTCGCTGGATGATACCCCAACATGTTCAGAACTTTGTTATCAATCTCAATACATTGCGAAGGGCAGGCATCGACACATAGTCCACAGCCCTTACAATGATCGGATTGCACGACCATTTTTGGCATTTAAACCTCCATTGATTATTAGTGAAAAATGTAACATAATAGTTAAATATTATAACTCATAGGCGGTTTATTGCAAGTGGTTTTACAAAAAAAGGGGACGATTATCGCCCCCTTTTAAATAATTAATTGGAATTATTTTTATCTAATTAGCATTAGCCTCTTTACAATATGTTTGTTGCCCCCTGAAACCCTCGCGAAGTATATACCGGAAGGGCAATTCCCCCCATCAGAATCCATGCCGTTCCAGATTATTTTGTTCGATTTGCTATTGAGTTCATAACCACGAATTGTCCGGCCATTGATGTCGAAAATATCCAATTCCGCGTTATCATCAACACCATAGATTTCGATCGAAACTGCACTGTTGAAAGGATTTGGATATGCTCTAAGATCAAACTTCTCAGGTTTAACAGATTTTTCAGAGATATCGTTTAAAGTTGGATGATAGAATAATACACAGCTTCCGCTCTTTGGAATAGACGCTCCATCGGGTTCGCCTTTATACCAGTAGGCGAGTCCGTCAGTTCCAAGTTCATCTTCGATAGCAATAGCACATTCATCGTAAATCGCGCTTTCTATATTTCGCAGGGAAATGATAATATACGATCCTTCTGCAACATCGAAGAAAATAGCCTGGAACCTTAGAAGCTCTGGCGAAGCGACATCCGGCGAATACATATCCCACTGAATAACGAACTTATCTATTCCATCTGTTGAGTCGTAAACAGATCCATAATACACTCCTCCACCAGACATACCGCCTGTGGAAGGCTCGAGATCGGTCCAGAAAGGTGCAACCACAGCATATGGATCATCACTGTTGGGGAATGAATCAGGAGGAGAAGCCACCGGTAGAAGCGAAGCCGAAGTGTCCATGCAAAGCCACCCATCTTCGCTAACCACAATTCCTCCGCTAAGAATACCATAGAATGGGAAAGTAAAGCCAAATTCGACAGGTCCAGATAAACCGGTAATACCGAGTGCCAATTCGGTCCCGCTTCCGCCGGAATCAGGATTCATCTCATACCAATACACTTCCTCCGGAGCTGTGCTATCGAATACGGCCCATGAATCGATGAAATGATATCCGGTAGCATCAGGGCCACCGCGATGAGGATCTGAGATTCTCATACTGTATTCGGGTGTTAGGCTAAAGTTGCCCAAACTGTCTTGTGCACTAAAGTGATATTCAACAGTATCTCCTGGTAATAATCCGCAGGCTGTGAAATAATATACGTTCCCCACGCTGCTGTCCGAACCGACCGCAACAGAAATTGGAGAACTAATGTACAGTGTTTCTGCGTTAATCAAGCTTATATCGTTCATCTGCGCAGCCAATACAACACACCAGTCGGGTGGGTCTGCATACCTGGTAGCCGAAGGTGTATGCAGAATAAATGGTCCGGTTGTATCTGGTCCCACTGAAGGGGGAGTAAACCTAATTGCGAAATGGTCGTAGAGAAGATTCGCCGGGGGCATTCCATTAAATTCATAAAGTAACCCATCGCTACCGTCGGGGCTCTCGATTCCAACCGTAGCAGACATTCCTTGTGAATGCTCGGGTTCGCCCGGTGTGGTAGCATCGAGATAATGGAACTCGATTAATCCGTTCATGGATAATCTCACACCATAGGTAACCTGCTCCGAAGTACTCGAATAGGGAAGGAATATATTTCGCCAGATTATCCAAAAAACATTGGGGGACTCCTCATAATAAAGAATAGCCGCTGATGAATCGGATAGATTATCAACATCGCTGTCATCCCAGAATGGAGCGATAACAGCATTTGGCGTATCGCTTCTGGGAATAGAGTCATTGAAAGTATGTGAATAAGCCATTGTGCTGTCGAAGCTTAGATATCCATTTGTCGAAATCCACATATATTCGAAATCTTCGCCATAAAATGGGAAAGTAAATGGTAATTCGATCTGGAAGATCTCATCATCCCCCATAAGCGAGTCTAATACAATACCCGAATCGGTAGGAACGGACACATAAGAAGGTCCGGATGGATGATATGAATCATACCAAACGTTACCAAAGAGATCCGGCCCACCAGATGAGATATGCGACCATGCCACAACTTCTCTTGAAAGGGTATCGTTTACAGATATTGTATCCGATGGAAAATCGACTTCAAGATACACATGGAAAGTCCCTGCAATTGCCGGTGTCCAATCGGGAAAAGTGATGGTATCGATTAATCCCGCAGCGATATCCGGTTCTTCCATTTCATGGTAAACGGTGTCTCCCATCGAGGAGAGAATATTCACTATAACCGGGACGTCATCGGTGTCCAGAGCGCCATAATTACTCACCACCATCTTTACTTCCTGAGGGATCGAGACCATAGCTGGGGATGCAGGATTTACAACAGAAAGCGCTGCAATATCGTAACCCGATGATACAGGTTTGGTAAATAGAATTGCATAGCCCGAATCCAGAATTGCAGTGTTGTAGGAAACTTGAAGCCCTATTATACCAGTGTTATTCTCTATTCCTATAGTGGCCTCAGCACCGCGGGTTTCAGCCAGATCGCTGTTATAAGGATCTTTATATTGGAAAACGATATCGTTGGGAACAGCTCCTTCACTCTCGAATATCTTTACCTGAAATGCAAGCTTGTCTTCCGGGTCGGTATATGTTCCATAATGGAACCAATCGTACCAACTAACCACAAATACCCTGTCAGGAGCGGTTCCAATCGTTTCATAAAAGACATGAGAACTGTCCTCGCCGCGTAAATCATCCCAGAATGGACAAATAATGTTATTTGGTAAAAATGAAGTCGGGATGGAATCGTTCATATATTCATCTGCTTCATCGGGGTCAAAAGCCACAAGTCCATTGGTGCTTATATAGATATCATCACTATAGCTTATTCCGTAAAAATTCACCGAAAACGGAAGAGGTACAGTGGCATACTCGTCGTCGCTGTAAGAAAATATTACTTCGGTTCCACCTGTAGGATCGATCCAATCGTAGGTAACCTCGGGTTCGCTATTGTCATGCCAATAATAGCCAAATGCATCTGGTCCGCCCATATCAGCGAACGCGATAAACGCTAATATCATTACACTTAAAAATAAATAAAACTTCTTCATTTCTCCTCCTCATGATTAAATATAAATCTTCAATCTATACATATAAGTTTAAACATATTTACTCAGATGTCGAGATATTCAATAAACGGGCTTGATGATCTATTTCAAAATTATCAATCTGTCAGATAGAAACGTGTTACCACTTCTAGCTCTGACAAGATAAATTCCGGACAGCGAATTTATAGGTCGCCATATAAAACCGTTAGAGCTTCTGGTTTTTTCAACAAGTTTGCCATTCAAATCGAAAATCTCTACTTCCCATTTATCACCTATATAGGGCAACTGGATTCTACATGCCGAATTAAAAGGATTTGGCTCGATTGAGATTCCCATTGCCGACGGCGAATGAACACCCTCCGTAATGCCTTCGGGATAATCGATGTAGAAAATTGGTGAATCATAATTAGCCTTATTCCCAAAGCTATCCATTACGCTCAAATTGAAATTGCCATGAAAATCCGGCCAGGATAATACGCTCCAATTGTAGATAGTATCCATCAAAGATAAATCCGCGATTGTATCTCCCATCAGCGATAAAACAGCATTCCCGCTGGAAGGATTACTCTCTATCACACTCCACCATAGCGAAACTGTATCCAGAGTGCGAAATGTGTCCGCAAAATCCGGCAGGGCAGGTCTATTCCATTCTACCCAGGGTTCCACATTGTCCAGATCGAATGAGCTGGAATGATACTCTTTTATTTGACCGTATAGAAGCAGCTTGTAAACATAACCACGTGCATAATCTACAACCCAAAGATGAGTACCGTCCCAAGCAGCGCCTTCAGCACCGGTAACTTCAACCACATGGCCGGTGGGCACTTCGTGGATAATGGAATCCATCTCCACATCGATAGCATAGACAATGTTATCGTTGCTGAAACACCAGAGCAATTCCAATCCCCATGCGAGACCGTCCGCGGAAGTCTCCGGAGATAACTCGGCAAATTCCGGGAAAAACAGGGTGTCCACAAGGGAAAAATCGCTGGTGTCCAAAGCAATAAAAGTGCCGCGCGAGAAACATACCCAAAGATTGCTGCCATCGAAAGCCGCACCCGCTATATGTTCGGAAGTTCCCTCGATTCCCCACCAATCGCCTCTTAATGTGTGAGAAGTCCCCGTGGAAAAATCGAATTCTTTCAGAAGCAATCGAGTATCCTCGACCCAGAACAACCTGTCGCCGGCAAAGGCCATATCGGAAGGCCCGATTGTAACCGTGCCAATATAAATACTGTCTCTCTCCGTAAACGAAGGCAAATCGTAGGGGCGAACCCAGCAATCATGAGTTATTTCATTATGATAGAGAACCCAGAGTTGTCCATGTTTATAGGCCAATCCAAATGCGCGAACTTCGGCTCTCAAAGTATCCTTGACTCGAAAAGAATCGATTACATTAAACGAAGAAACCAGCGAATCGAAAGTTACTATCCTCGCTAAAAAATCAACCGCATCGACAGAACCGATATCCGTGCTCATATCCCAGATGAAACAATGCTCACGTCCAGCGGCATTACATCCGACCCGCCAGCCGATATTCTTGTCGGAAGAGTAGGCAGATATTGTATCGAAAAGGGTTACCACCGGAATATGCCACTCGGTGGAATCTCGCCATCGCGCCTGAACATTGACCGCCATAATACTGTCCATGCTGTTGATTGCCCGATAGCATACTTTCACCAGACCGCTGCCATCCGGAACCTGATCGATCCTAATACTGTCGATTTCCGACAATCCCTGAGACATCAGCGCGGAGATGAGAAATAAAAGCATGAGTAACGTGTGTTTCATATAAATCAATATACACTAATTACTCGATTTGGCAAATCGATAAATCTATTTACCCTTACGTAGCTTTCTTCCCTTGTTTTTGGGAATCAATCTTTTGTTGATGGGAATCTTATCCGGGAAAATGCCCATACTCACCGCTTTGACATCCTCGATAGAATAGAAAGCTCTCGGATGGAACGATTTTATCAGCTCCACCACCTCTTCCACGTTGCTGCGAGGGATTACATTGAAGATGATATCCACATCGCCGCCCAGACCTTTAGCGGGAACATAGGTGGTACCATAACCTCGATCCTGCAGCTGGCAAATTAGCTCCGAGGCATCCCTGCGAGTAATTGTTCTGACGATTACCACGCCCAGAGCGAGTTTCTCCTCGATATACATTCCCACCAGAGTACCGGTGGCGAAACCCGCGCCATAGGCGACATAGCAGGCCACATTCGATAGATTTTGCATTATCTGACCGATTGCCACCAACCAGATTAAAACTTCGAAAAAGCCCAGCAGCGACGCAGTCAGTTTCTGGTTACGCGAAACCATTATTATGCGTATAGTGCCGATCGACACATCCACGATTCTGGCCAGAAATATCAGTATCGGCAGAACCAGCCATTTTCCTATTTCGCTTTCGAACCATCCCATGATAATCTCCATTTGAAAATTTCACTTTGCGAATAATTCCAGACCGATATACAAATAAATTTTCCCATTTCAAGTAAAGAATAAATGAACTTCTATTGTAGTTTTTCTGCCTCCCTTTCGGGCTGTCACGATTTTTGCTACGGTCGATAGGAATTTTGAATATTATATTTCGACCGCAAAAATCCCCGCACCAACACCCATCCGCCCCCGCGCCAGCCCTTCGCTTCCCGGTAATAGTTCGCCTGTTCCTGCGTTCGCCAGACCCCGCACCGCCCGCCATTCCCCGCCCGCGGTTGTCACGAAATTTGCAGAGGCAAATTGCGCGCCAACCGCGCCCCCGCCTCCACCGCGCCCCCCCGCGCCACCGCGCCCCCCCCGCGCCAGCCCTACACCTCATTTGCCTCCGGCTCTTTCGCTTCGCCCGGACGTTTACGCGGCTCGAACCCGTATTTGACCCAGCTTCCTTCGAAAGCGTCCCAGTAAACGCCGATATACCGCTTGACATTGCCGACATATTTGTTCGCGCGTTTCCGCAAAGCCCGATAGGAGCGGACTTTGTCGTGATAGGTGCAATACGCGTCCTCCTTGGCGTTCCATGCCGCGAGATGGTCGTCGTAGGCGGTCTTGAGGCGGTCGAAAAGGAAATTCAGCGATGAGAAAACCGGATCCGCGGAATGCTCGTCCCAGGCGGAAAGCATGGCTCTTGCGACTCTGCGTGTGTCGTCGCGCCCGACGGGCATCCGCGAGGGAATCGCGAGCTTACGAAGCCCCTCGTCGCCGTCGAGAACATAAGCGAGCTTTTTCAGCGGCTTTATGCAATCGAGAAGCACCTTGAACGCGGCATGCTCCTCGTATTTCGTTTCATTCTTAGCAAAAAAGCAGTGATTTAATTCAGTGAATAAGGATTCTTTCTCTGCGTTCAAAGCCTGTCCTTCGGCGAGCATGTGGTCGGGATTCTGCTCTTCACCGGCATATTGCTCTATTTGATGAAGGAGCGTCCTGAAAAAGCCCCAGAACTCGGCGCTGGGTAGGTTAGACCATTTTATTGCCATATCGTCTTCCTTTCATTTCAAGCGGAAAACATCGCTATAACATTGACAAATATAATGATAACGACAACAAACCGCAAGTAAAAACACGAATCTTGAATTATTTAATTCATAATACAAATGATTTGATTAATAAACTAAAATATTATATTGAAAATAGAATTTAGAAATATTAATATACGAATATTCTAATATCAAATATATTCATTTAATAAAATTATTAGATTAATTAAATTCGATAATAATTTTTTATAACTAATTATTTAATTAATTTAACTAAAAATACACGTAGTTTAAGTTGAAATAAATTTATATCAAAAAAATAAAATGGATATTAATACAATATAAAAATATATTTAATTAGAATAATAAAATATAAATATGAATCAATATAAATTTAATATAAAATAAAACAAAATATTTATAAAATAAATAGATATTAGAATAAAATAAATCGATATTTATTAAAATGTTCTAAATAGAGACCTTTTAAATGCCCATTATTATTGATTCTAAAGAGAATTTAGGTTATCTATTCAAGGAGATTGCTTCGTCGGGTTTCACCCTACTCGCAATGACGGGAAATTCGTCATTGCGAGGCCGAAGGGCGCGGCAATCCCTTTCGGTTATACGAGTAGATTGCCGCGTCGGGTTTCACTCTCCTCGCAATGATGGGAAATTTGTCATTGCGAGCCCGAAGGGCGCGGCAATCTCATAGTTTATCATATAAGTCTCTCCATTCCGGATTCTTCGAGTCGATTAGGTCTATTTTCTTTTGCCTCGAACCGGCCTTTATTTGCTTTTCGCGTTCGATTGCGAGGACTATTTCTCCGAAAACCTCGAAATAAACGAGTTTAACTACATTATACTTCTTTGTGAATCCCGCGATTAAGCCCTTCTTATGTTGGTAGACCCTTTTCTTCAAATCGCTCGTAACGCCGGTATAGAGCACGGTGTTGTTTTTGTTGGTCATGATGTAGATATATCCGCGTTTATCCATGAGATTGCTTCGCTTTGCTTGTAATGACGATGTTAGTTAAAGACTGCCAAGTTCCACACAATGACGTGTTGACAAAAAGATTGCTTCGTCGGGTTTCACCCTCCTCGCAATGACGATGCATGCTCAATACGCCGCCTCTGTGCCTTTGGTGCGTTTGACGAAGAAGATCATCGCATAATAGCGACCGTCGTGTCGATATTCGATAATACCCAGTAGCCGCATCCGGGAATATCTCCGTAATATCGATTGTGTCCGCGAGGGGACATCCAATTATTCCGCAATCTCGCGTATATGCAATTTCACTGGCACAGCCAGTGAATTATGTGGATATACCTCCGGGGCGTCGAAGCGGAACCAGAGATATACACTGCCGCCCGGGGCAACGTTGTAGCCGCCGGGGCCGAAAATCCTCGAGTCCGCGAAAGTGGTGTCGTAGGTGACGAAATCGTCAGCGTCGAAGGAGTCTGCAGTGGGTGAAAAGAGCGAATCCGCGAAAATGGCCATGAGTGAATAACAGCCGTAGCAGAATGCGTGGGCTGTATCCGCCTCCGGGTCGTAAAAGGAATCGAGGAGAGTGAAATACTGGATGCTATCGACGGAAAGGCCGAGATCGATAGGTAAAATACTGGAATTGGTGACAGTGATTTTTTGAGAATCCGCAGAGATAATAACTTCGCTACGGCTAAGCTCTAGGAAAAACACGGAGTGTTCGAATCCGTCCCATTGATACTCATGCACACCGATATCGAAACCTGCGCCGCTGGGTCGTGGATTGCCATAGTAATCCGTCGTAGGTGCCCATATAGTATCGCCAATACCGGTAACGGCAAATTCCGCGCCCAAATCGATTCCGATGCTGGTAGGCAGAAGCTGATAAGACGTATCCGAAGCGAAAGACGGAGTCCCGAAGATGACTGAGGAGGAGTCGGAGACTTCATAGCCGGGAGTAATAAGGCAATTATTTACCTCAAACAAGATGTTGTTATTTATGAAAATACAATTTAAAGCTGATATTGAACCATCGTGGCCTATAGAATCGATATCGATGAAGTTGCAATTGATAAGCTTAATAATATTGGGTGATATCGATCCCGGATCGTCATTTTTGAAAATACAATTGATTGCTGTTATATTCGAACTTCCCGCAAGAAAAGCTTCGTTAGGATAAGTAAAGCTAGTTGTATCGATGCCTTCAACCGTATTATCCATAAAAATACAATCTTTAAAAGTCACTAATGATTCATAAATTAGCATTGTCCCCGGATAAGTTAATCCGTCCGAATTCATCTGACAATTTTTGAATATACATCTTTCGAATACCACATTAGAACGTGCAAGGCTACCTGCAGGACATGAGACGTCCCATAAAGAATCGAAGACGCAATCTCTGAAAGTCGCTGTAGTATTCTTCAAACGAAAGCTCGCTTGCCCCTTCGTTTCAGTTAAAGCGGAAAAATTACACTGTTCAAAAAGCAATTCTGATATGTCGGCATCTATAGAAAATCCCGTGAAATCACAATTAGTGAATTCACCCGATGACCCTCCTCTAAACTTAAACCTTGGAGCTGTCGAATAATATCTATCATGAGTATAGAAATTTATTTTTTCAGTTGTAGTCCCATGTGCTAATAGATCACCATATATATCGAATTCACAGGTTCCCCTGTTATATATACTAGACGAAGGTTCAATGAATAGGGTATTCGTATCAAGAACTTCAAAACCAGTCCATAATACTATCGTTGGGCCACACGCATATAAAGTCCCGGCTAATGCAATATCTACATTAAATGAACCGGTTAAGCCTATCCCCTTTCTACCATGAAGGCCATCGAGCCACCATTCGAAAATTAGGCTGTCAATAATTCCGCAATAATTCTCGTGTGTTGGTGTGAATTGGAAATGGGTATAAACGGGTATCCCGTTTGCAAAGGAACCTCCACTAAGACTATCGATAGCGTAAGGAGGATTAACGATAACCTTAAAACTATCGGGCGGGATGTTGCCTACATTGGTTACCAGTTTCCTTGGATAATGCGAAGTATCGTTTATCATTGTAGAAACACTAATGAAGTAGTCGTCTTCAAATATTGGATTAAAAAAGAAGTCGTGCCCGAAAGTATTTTCAAAAGCGCCCAAATCGGGAGCGGGGCCATAGATAGGTCCTGGGGGTAATTCGAAATAAGTATATGAGTCCCAATACCCAAAAAAACCCTGATCAATATAAGGCGAAGTGTCAGCGAGGTGGTAATCCCAAATTGTCGTATCAACAAAGCAAGGATCATCGGAGTATAAAGAAGAGAATTCGGGGAAATAAGAATTATCAACATAATAAAGACCTATATGATTAGAGGAATCTGTAACAATTGAATTCTGAACAAAGATTTTGGACCAAGCTGGTTCCGGTGGGGAATGTGGGGTTTCACAGATTTCCTCATATACTCCATAAAAAGAAATTCCATTCTGGGCGTATGTGCAATATTCGGCGTAGGTTCGGCACACCGCTCCCCATTCGTAAAAACAAAGGGAGCCCAAATTATTATGGTGAAGTAAGGATCTCTTTAAAATAATTGCGCCACCACAATAGTTATAAGTTCCTAAATCGCAATGGTGTATATTACAGAATTCGCAATTTAAAGTTGCTATATAATTTGCAATTCCCTTGTGACAATAACGTATTTCGGAATTAGATACTCTTCTTGGTCTATAAAGTCCGATTGTTGTGCTTTCAATTATACAGTAATTTATCCTCTGCATATCATATAAATTCACTCCTTTTACATAAACACGATTTTCCGAAGTTCCCTCAAGCAAAGAGCGTAACTGGCCATAGAAAATTTTAACGCAAGTATCCGCACTCATAATCCTCACGCCCTCCTCAACAAATAGCGACTCCCCGTCGGCGACATAGCAATCGCCGGTCAGAATATACGGATTACCCGTCGAATCCCAAACGCCGGAGACGGTATCAGAAACCCAGGTTGTATCGGCGATACAAGTTACTGCTATAATAGAAAGGAAAATGAATAGTGCTTTATTTCTCATCTGAAAACCTCCATCCCTATGAATCATTCTATATTAAATATAGTGATCAAACAGGCAAATACAAACGGAAAAGTTGATATAATACGCCGCCTCGGTTTGCGCTTGCTTAGGTATTATTTAGAATCTGATTCAGTTGTTTTCGAATCAAGCCCGGCTATTCGTTTGTTAAGCAGGGGCGAGAAATGGTCTTTGTAGCGTTCCTGCAATTGCGGATTTTTCCAATCTCTCCCGGTTACCCGACCTCTACACATTGGGGATTTGCAGTTACATCTCCAATCGGAGACATAGCTTTCGTAGGACAGGAAAAGGGCGTAATCGATAGTAATTTCTTCGCCTTTTTTGATATTTTTTCGAGCGGATATTGTGTATGCATCCAGCATCCACGAGTTAGGGTCGCATGAATGATTGATAGCAAATTTGTCCTTATCTCCGCCAAAATCCAGACTGAAGAGGTTATCGTCCCATTGCATTGAATTCCAGCCATTTTCTCTCGCTAGGTCGGCGCCCTTTTTATCGGTATAATCGCCGCCCCAGACCAGAAGCTTATCACCGCGTTTGATATCGGCTTCGGCAAACATGCCTCTACGGTCGATAGGGCTAATATGGATAGTGATTTTCGAGTTCATCCATGTTCTAATATTAATATGTGCCATAATTTCCTTAGTGTTTAAGAGTAATGCTATCGATTCGTCCAGGCGATGCTAAAAGCCTGCTAATACGCCGCCTCGGTGCCCTTTGTTCTTCGCACGAAGAAGATCGAGAAGACGAGGAGTATCACGAAAATCACCACGCTGAACGCCGCCGCGTAGCCGTATCGGTAGAGGTTGAACGCCGCCTTATAGACATAACTCACGAGGATGTGCGTCTGATCCGCCGGTTCGCCGCCGTTGGACACCAGCCACATCACATTGAGGTTGTTGAATGTCCATATCACGCCGAGGACAATGGCCGGCACCATCACCGGGCGAAGCAGCGGCACGGTGATGTTCCAGAACTGGCTCCAGCGCGATGCGCCATCGACCTCCGCGGCCTCGTAGAGCGATTTGTTGATCGATTGGAGGCCGCCGAGCGCGATGATCATCATAAACGGGAATCCGAACCAGATGTTTGTCAGGATGCACGCGGTAAAAGCCTCGAACGGCGATTTGAGCCACTCGACCGGCGTCATCGCGAGGAATTTCGTTATCATCAGATTGATCGCGCCGTATTGGTAGTTGAACATCCCGCGCCAGGTGAGGGCGGCTATATACTGCGGCATCGCCCACGGGATTATCAGCAGTGTGCGGAAAATCCCCTTGCCCGGCAGCGAGCGGTTGAGGAGCATCGCCAAAAACACGCCGATCGTTACGTGGAAAAAGACATTGACCACAGTCCAGATAACCGTTTTCGCGAAGACCGAATAAAAAAGCTTCTCGCCGAAAACCTTGCCGTATTGCCCGAGCCCGATTATTTTCCAGTCGGAGAAGTGGCGCATCGACATGTTCGACAGCGAGATGATGAAATTGTAGATAAAGGGATACAGCACCACCGCCACCACGATAAGCGCGGCGGGGAGGAGCATCATATATGCGAAATGTCTGTCGGTTTTTTTATTCAATTTGTTCAACCTATTTTTTACAACTTCCCCAAGTGAAGGGGGTTATAACTATAATCAAATATAATCTGTGAGACGTTTTGAGTCAACAATAATTATATAATCCACTCTGCTTAGATCTGCATGGTTCGGCTGATATTAGATACGTTATCCCAAAAGGTCTTCTCCGAGAGAGTTAATCAAATTGTATAAGTCAAGTATAATATATTTCATTCAAAATTTTATTATTTGCTATAAAGAAAAGTCAATGCTTTGATACCGTTGACTACTTTATCCCTAAATCTGAAAGCCGCACTGCCTGTAATACTAATTTTGCCTTTAACTCCCACTTCGACCAGTGTATGACCCGTTTCGTCGACACCTATATAAATTGGATAGAAAAAACTCCCACGGGAGAACGAGAAAGGATCCCCAAGTGTGATTCGCTTTTCTTGTTCTGAAAAATACTCGATTTCATAACCTGAGTGCAAAGCATAGTAGGTAATAGATTTCAAAGCATTATCAGGTGAGTATTCGGATTTGAAAGATTCGATATATTGGGGTTTCTTTTTTGGTGGTTTTCGTAAGATTGCTATAATAATAATTATTATCCAGACCAGACAAAATAAACAAACTGCCAGCGTGCTCTGGTAAAAAAAATCCATTTTAAACCTCCTTTAACGAATAGAAGAACTTATTAAACTCAATTACTACAAACATATTAAGATTTGTTTGTGTGTAATAATATTATTACTCCAATGATAGTGTTTCACCCAATGAAATGACAAACGATTTGATTTTATCACGAACATCGCAATAAATATTAAGGCGTTGTTCTATATCATCGATATTAGCGGCCAGGAAAGGTGGATCGGGAAATGAATGGTGCACCAGCTTTGTTTTAGCCGGAAAATAAGGGCAATTCTCGCGAGCATTATCACATAATGTAATCACTATGTCAAACTCAATCTCAGGTAATTGCTGTATTGTTTTGGAATACTGATTTGACATATCGATTCCAATTTTACTCATCACTTCTATAGCCATCTTATCAACTTCTCCGGGATTTATACCAGCTGAATATGCTAATATATTATCCGGTAATAAATTATTAGTAAAAGCTTCTGCCATTTGGCTTCTACACGAATTGCCGGTGCACAAAAAGAGTATATAATATTTATTCTTATGCATAATTATTCGTTCATCTCGGCGATTTTCTGTTCAGCCAGTTTTTGCATCTCTTCGGCAGCTTCTTCAGGAGACATGCTCCCGCCCAAAACAGCTTGATATGGTGGACGCATCGCATCCCAGATTGCTCGAAGCTCGGGACGCACCGGCATCGGTCGTCCAACTTCGATTTGTAATTTGGAAGATGCAATAAGCGGATCCTCGACAACCAGAGGATTAGCACGGGCTTCGAGATTGCTTGGGATTGTGCCGAGTGCTTCGGTGAATTTCAATTGAGATTCTTCAGACACAAGGAAAATGAGTAAATCGGTTACATTGCCAATTTTCCCCGGGGAGATATTGACATTCACACTGTATCCCTTCGGCGAGACCATTGGGGTTGGCCATTTGTCGGTCGACGAGATTTTTGGAATTCGAGCAACCGCAAAATTCAAACCTGTTTTCTTATAACTTCCCCAGCTCCATGGACCGTTGATAATCATAGCTGCACGGCCTTCTTTAAAAAGAGCATCCGCGATATTATAATCGCATTCGGGAGGTACAATTTTGGCTGTATCTCTTAAATATACTAAAAAGCTAAGGGCAGAGATTGTGGCATCGGTGTTCAAAGTTGGATTTCCTGCATCGTCGAAAACCCATCCACCATAACCGCCGAACCACGGGATGAAGAAATATGGTTCGGTGAAATTCCACACTAATCCATATTGGTCGTGGTTTCCATCGCCGTCTGTATCAAGAGTGAAATTTTTACCAATCTCGATCATTTCGTCGGTGTTTTCAGGTGGATTTTCGATGAGATCTTTATTATAAACTAGACAAAGGTGATTTCCGATTCTATCCGCAATTTGAAGTATTTTACCTTCGAAAGTGACCAATCCCATTTTGTCTAATCCGTTTTTAATGCTGTCTGGAATTCTATCATCGAGCGGTTTTATAAGCCCCATAACAGCGAAAGGTCCAACCTGATCAGATGGTCCATAGATAAGCTCAGGGCCGCCGCCAGCAAGAGTGGCTGTTTGATATGCGCTACGGAGTTCTTCTGTTTCCTTGTATAATATATTTACAGTAACTCCTGTTTGTTTGCTCCATTGTTGGCAGAGGCTATCCAGAACTGCGCGTCCCTCGGGAAGCATCTGGTGCCAGATAGTGATTGTTTCATCGTTTGTTCCTCCTCCGCAACCGATAATCGATATTAAGACCACAGCAGAAAACAGAATAAGAGCTTTTTTCATTATTAAATCTCCTTTTAGTTAATATACAATAGCAATAATGTAAATTATGTAAGCAATCAAAAATGCGATACCCTCAGCGCGTGAAAAACGTTTTTCTATGCGAGAAAATGGCAGCACAGCCATACTTGCGAGAACCATTACAGGAAAGCTAAATTTCAACAAATCGGGTGAAATAACAATGGGCTCGATAACCGCAACAAGGCCAAGGACAAGCAAAGTATTACAGATATTACTTCCAAGCACGTTACCAACCGCGATTTGACTTTCCTTTTTATATGAAGCCACAGCACAAGTAACTAATTCCGGAAGCGATGTTCCAAAAGCGATCAGTGTTAAAGCGATAATGGCTTCCGGGATTCCGATTGCTTTGGCAATATTCACCCCAGATTTTACCGTTCCAGAACCACCTAAAATAAGAAGACCCAAACCAAATAATACCATGATTATATTGATCGAAATTCCTTTGACATTAGCTGGATATTTTCTTGCGGGTAAAGATGGTTTGTTTTTTTTCAAAACGAAGAAAGTAAACAGGGCGAATGCTAATAAGAGGATGATCCCGTCAAATCTTCCCAGTAATCCATCCGATGCCAGAATCCAGACAATTCCCGCTGAGGCTACCAATGCAGGTATATCATCGCGGATTGTAGCATCTCTCATGGGCAAAGGTCGAATAACTGCGGCGACGGCCAGAATTAGCAGTAAATTGCAAATGTTGCTTCCAATGATGTTTCCCAGTGAAATCGAAGTATGGCCATTAGAAGCTGAGGCAATGCCGATAGTAAGTTCAGGAAGACTTGTGCCTATAGAAACAACCGTTAATCCGATAACCATGGGAGCGATACCCATCAAGCTGGCAAGTCTGCTACCGCCATCGATTAGTAGTTTTGCACCAAAATATAGAGCGGTTAGACCTAATGCAAGTATAATAAAATTAAGAAAAAACACTATTTCTGACCGAATATATCTTTAATAATCATTTTGCCATTTTCGCCTTCAACGCTAACTGCTCTGTTCTCTACCGGGAATTCTTCTCCGGGAATCCAACTTCCTTCGTTCCCGGAATTGGTATATTTATATTCCAAATAAGTACCTTCGTTGAAGGGAAACTCGATACTCCAGATTTCATCGTCGGCTTCGATATCACCGTGGGTTCCGTCGTCGTACATACGAACCTGATTGGGAGTCCAACCGCCAAGTTCCGGGGCTTCTCCAACGATATAGATAGCGTCTTTAACTCGCTGTTCGGAAGCATCAACGGTAAATAAAACATCGACCTTTTCGCCGGAGCCTCTTGCCATAGCGCCACCTCCGGAAGAATTCCCTTGAACAATTGGATCGAATTCTGGAACCTCGATTTCAATTCCGGCCATCTTAGCATACCGATATACATTGGTTAGATGAGTTCTGAAAGCTTCGTCGAATGGTAGATCTCCACCAGGCGCTCCTTGATCCTGGCCAAACCACCAGAACCAGTCTGAGCCTTCCGCTGCATAAATCGCTTCCCATGTGTTATATTTTGCTAACAACTTATTATCTTCTGGTAAACCTTGACTGTAATCGGGTTTTGCAATGTCCCAGGATTCCAGATCTTTGCGGACCTGTCCCAGAAGATTCCAGGCGATATTCTCCTCTTTTTCGCCGATCCATGTATCGTAGTTAGCATTTATCCAGCTGCCCGGCCAGAGTGGTTCAAGTTCAGGCATGTCCATTATTGGATGAACTGGAATGCCGCGTTCGGAGTTTCCTACGATATATTCCGAAGGGGTAACTGTGGTGATTCTTCCCAGCTTGTATAGCTTTGAAAGCTTGCGATAAAGAGCGTTAAGGAACTGTTTGCCATCCGGATTGGTGCGATACCATTCCCAGGCATTTTCGCCGTCGAGAATAACGTTTATCAGTCGATCCTTGCCGTTAGAGGAATAGGATAAAACCTTTTGTACGAAATCCTCCGCAGCTTCTTCTGGATCAAGAGTTTGATATTTAAAACCGATTCGATCGGAAAGTTCCGTGTCGCGGAAAAACACCGCCAGAGCTTTGCTGGTGTCCTGGGTCGAAGTAGTTTTATCCGGATCTACACGATAAGGTTGCCATAGCGGCTGATTTTTAGGTGTGGATTTCGATAGAACTGCATCTGCGGTAAGAATCCAACGAATGCCGGCATCTGCAAACACCGGGATAACTTGCTCAGAGACAGAACCCTCGCCGGGCCACATACCAACCAGACCTGCGTTAAATAGCGAGTTAAAATAGTACTTCCCTTTGACAACCTGTGCATGAGCATCTTCGGGATAGCTATATTTAGTGGGCATCGGATCGCCCGGCTGGCAGATTTTGGCTATATCGGAATTATAGATTAAAGGTAGAATTGGATGATAATAGGGCGTAGTTATTATTTCTCCGCGAGCTTCGGTGATTAATTGCTTGTGTGCCGGAACAACTGCCGCCATTACTTTATAGGATTCGGCCACCAGACGATTGGCATCGTTTTCGTTGAAGGGGTTTATCTGGTACCAACGTTCTCCTTTTTTCTCTACCAGGTCGGACAGATCGACAGTCTGTCCAGTTACCAGCTCAACCGGGCCTTCCAGAAAATCCGGGTCGAACCAGGCAATTGCAAACCAGCATTTAAGCTGCAATTTTTCATCAACGCTGAGATCGGAGCCCTTGTCTTTGATGGCCTTGTATTCCGGGAATCTTTCAAGCATGACTTCAGAAATACCATAGGCATTCCACGCGCCCTGAGTTAAAAGATAATCATCGTTAGCGTTGAATTTATCGGTGTCTTTGAGAAGTAAATCGATCCACGGGTCGGTACGGTTTGCGTAGTGTTTGAAGAAATTTTCCTCATCGACCTTGTCGCCCTGTACAACTTCTCCAAGTCTTGCTACATAATAATCTTGAAGCTGTTGCAGGAGTACGCTGGTGAGATTGATTGTAACGTGGATATCGGGATAATCGGTCAGCATGGCCGCCATATCGTAGTAGTCTTTGGTTGCGTGAAGACGTACCCACGGGCCGCGAAGATAGTCCAGAGAAGGGTCTGCGTAGAGAGGTTGATGCTGATGCCACACCATAGCCAGATATACTTTCGGCCCATCGGGATATTCATCTTCAGGATTAACCGGGCCTTGAGGTTTGCTTTCCAGCTGGACCTGGCTGTTTTCATCCAGAACAAAAACCGAATTCAATCCACCGTAATTATCATCGGTAGTTGCCGGATTTTCCGGATCCTGCACCCATTCGACACCATCGACCACGAACTTGTATTGATGCATTCCCGGTTCGAATTCAAGAATTATTATCCAGTTGTCGGAATCATCTTTCTCCATGGGAGTATCCGTGGGATTCCATCTGTTGAATCCGCCCGAAAGATATACTTGATCGGCGTTAGGAGCATGATAGGTGAATTGCACTTTAAAATCGCCCATACTCTGTGGTTGTGCAAATAATGCGATACAAAAAATAAGTAATAAGAAAATATAAAAACGCTTCATTCTTGGACCTCCGGGTTGTGGATATTAAGTAAATCTTTCGGTTTTATAGAATTAATCTTGGGATATTTTTTCCCTTTATAACTAATCGAATCGTTAGGGCAAAAATTGATACATCTCATGCATTGCTGGCATTTTTCAGCATAAATTGGAAATGGCTCTAACGATATATTATTGACCGGGCACAAATCTTTGCAAAGGCCACATCGTGTGCATTTGTTCTGGTCGATTGCAAAGCTTTTCACTACCTTGGAGACTTGTTTCCAAACTCGTTGGCTGGTGGCGAAGCTATTGAAAATATCTGAGATTACCGGTATGCGATTCCATTCAGTTTGGCCTTCGATAAGGTCCAAAGCATATTTCTCCGCAGTTTTAATCCCATGCTTAATAAGTTCTTCGGTTTCCGGGCCGAATTGTTTTGGAGTATAATTATTGGGCATAATAATTTCCTTAGCGCCCAAAGTGATGTACCCTTTATCCTCCAACATCTTCTTTAGAGGTCCGACTATCGCACCGGAAAAAGTGGCCAAAGTATCCACCATGAACACTTTTTTGCCTTCGATTTTCGGCAAACTTTTTAGGAAGTTGGTAACAAGGGGAAAAGTAGCCTGAGCAGCAACCGGAAAAGCCAAACCGAGTGTGCCTGATCCGGGAATATCTTCAGGAGTGGATTTCTCAATTCGATGCAATTGAACATCGATACCTTCCGAGCGAAATATTCCAGACATAGCATTAACAACCAGAAGAGTGTTTCCGGTGCCAGTAAAGACAAAGAAATCGATCTTTTCGATTTTGTTTTTCATCTACTTAACTATTATAAGGCTGTTTTCAATTCCATCTTCGAAATCAGAATTTGGATTATTAGGATCCATAGTCCAGCTTACTCTGTCCACCACAAATTTATACTGGTATCTTCCCGGAGGCAGATCCAATATGATCTCCCAGGTGCCATCTTCGTCTTCGTCTGTCATAATTCCCATGGAAGGATCGAGAATTCCGCCTGTATCCTTGGTCCCACACCAATTATTGAAATTACCGCAAAGCTGAACCTGACGTGCCGCAGGGTTTTCATAGCGGAATAAAATTCCGCCTTCAACCGTTTGAGGTGGAGGAATTCTATCCTTGATAGCTCCGGTGACAGAACAACCACCTACTAATGTCGCCAGTATAGCTATGATAACGATTAGTACGTTTTTCATTTCACATTACCCATATTGAATATATACTTTCCATGATAAATGTATTTAGAAATCGATTTCCCCTCTGATACCTATTTGACGCTGATCTTCCAATGTTTCCCATGCCTGAGAGAAAGTCTCCGATTCCTCAATTACTCTTTGTTCGATAAACTCGCGCCGTCCATTAGGCCAACCATTTGCCATATTCGGGTGAATGCCCCAATATATCTCCAATTTAACATTGTCCACCGGCTTGAAAAGCAAAGAACAAAAAACCGGTAAAGATATATCATCAACAATAACTGAATCCATGGCGTTTTGATGATAGCCTTTATGATATGCAGCATCGGCAATAATAAACCATGTATCAGAGAGATGTAATTTCAACGCGGCTTTGGCTTGCATTTTGCGGTGTTTTTCTCCAGAAAGTGTTTTAATCGAAGCGAAATTTGTATATAGATCGTAGCCAATAAATTGCCACAGAACTGATCCTTTAGCACCAAAACCGAAATAAGTGGCATCCCAAAGGTTTTGATTGATTATATCTCGCCTTTTTTCAACCGAGCCCTGAGCCCAAACAGTTATAGGCCATTGAATTGTGGCTCTTGCCGAATAACTTTCGCGGAAACTCGATTTCATCTCTGGATAAATATCGGTAAAACCGATATCCACATGACCATCATTGTCAGTGGAAGGTTCGGGTTGTATATAAATTCCGCTGTCAGAAGGTGCATTCTCGAATTGAGTGGTATATTTGACCATAAAATTCAGTTTTTCCGCCGGGTGAATTGTGATTCCCACTCCGCCATAATAACCATCCATATCGCCCAGATCTAAATTTACCGGGCCGTTGTCGTCGTTATTGTCGTTTTCCTTGTTTCCAGCAACAACTCCACAGCTATAATCATATAATAGAAATTCACTCCACAAATCAACCATACTTATCTTAGCGCTGATATCTCCTCCATAGAGCCATTCAGAATTGCCCAGGGCAAACCAGTCACTCTCCGAGCCGGTAGTATCGACCCAGGTGTCTAAGCGGTCTATCGATATTTCCGTCAGGGGAGACCACCATGTGCCGGAGTCGCGTCGAAGAACCAGCGAAAAATCCAGTATTGACAACGACCGATTGATTCTTACCCCGAGGATGTCGGTGCCGTATTCGGTGAATCTGCTCGGATCAGGATATGAAGCCAATACATCTTCGACAAACATGCCTTGAAAGATGCTGGTTGGTCTATCAATTAGATTGCAGTCATAAATGGTTTGTGCGTTGCTTTCAAATCGGTCGCTGTATATTCCCACCAGATTGAACCCGGCGAGTTTACCAGAGGCTTTGATTCCGCCGGTTCCCAATCCGAAAGGTATTCTCAGATAAGGCTCGCAAGCCAATCGTGAGGGACCGATAATATTCAAAGGATCATTCAAACCACCAACAGGTCGATTATAATAAAGTTGGCCATGGAAATTGTCCGCTTTGAACTCAACTGCCGCGCTATCCAGCGAGAGAGGTGCTTCGTAGATACGATCGGCGTCGCGTGTGTCCAGATTAATGCTTCCAAAAGCTATCACCTGATTTGATATCCTCGCTTTAATATAGGATTCTATGCGATGACATGGTTTCTCCAGCCTGAACCTTCGATCTCCGTCGCGATTCCACCGGCTTTCGGCAATTCCCGTGTATTTGCCGCCTATATAAACTCTACTATTAGCGAAAGTGTTGGAAACACGTTCTTGTGATTTTTCATCTTCATCCTGAACAATATTACCTTCGTTGTCGATTTCTACAATCGAGTTAATGCCTCCATAGGAATCGGGAGCCATTCGAGGATTATCCGGATCAGGTTGCCATTGGCCGTCAACCACAAATTTATATTCGTATTTCCCCGTTATGAGATCGAGTTTTATCGACCAATTGCCTTCATCGTCCGATTCGAGTGGGTTTTGGTCCGGCGACCAATTATTAAAATCACCTGCAATATAAACCTGACGAGCACTTGGATTGTAATAATTAAACTCAATCTTGTGTTTTTCCCCACTGGATTCCTTGGTTTTGGATGGTTTCTGAGTGGGTTTTGAATCATCTTTACCAATTGTCAGGACAGAATTCTCGCCGCCATATGGATCCGGTACACGTTTTGGATTATCCGGATCGTTAGTCCAAACGCCGTCCACCAGAAATTTGTATTGATATTCACCGGGGGAGAGTTCCATGATAATTTCCCATACGCCGTCGTTTTTCTTCATAGGATCGCTGTTTTCAGACCAATCGTTGAAATCGCCGGCTATATATACTTCCTTAGCTTCGGGGGATTCAAGTGAAAAAGTTACTTGTTCTCCATCGATAGTGGCTTTGCCCATAGCAATTCCAGCCAAACATAAGATAAGTAATAGTTTTAAAAAGGAATTTATCTTAAGCATCTTTTTCCTCATTTGTTTTATTCGGAAATAGCTTGCTGGCAGCGAGTATTCTGGGAAGATAAGTCCCAATGAATTCGATCCCCAGCACGTAGGGTATCCAATACCATCCATGCCATTTAATGAGGATAAGCAACGCCCATTTCAAGTCTAAAGATTGCAAGACTGTTTGCCAATATACGAGAAGACCGAACATCAGAGAAAGCAAAGGTACCAGAAAAATAACTCCCAGTAAATACTGATTATGCTGAGTCGTGGTTTTCTGTCTCCTGTATTTAATTTTAAAATCGAAAGCTGAACTTTTCAGGTAGCTGTCTCTAGTATTAAACAGAGATTTATACTCCCATCGAGCGGCAGGTAATCCGATAAAAGCCCCTACAAAAAAAGCGATTATCATCAACGATATTCTTGAACCAATTGCTTCACCAACAAAACCCACAACTATTATAGCAAACCCAAAGACCATTAATATGTCCCACCAGCGGAAATCGATTGGATATCTATTTTTTTTCATATTAAACTCCCTAAAAATGATAATTCAAATTAGAAATATACTTTAACAAATAGTTTAACTTGTTTATTTACTCCATGATTGGCCGATTCACTCACGAAATCGTCATCATTGGTTAAATCGTTGTCGGAGTCGCCCGGATTACCGAATTCCAGAAAAATCTCCGCGGGTTGAAATCTATCATAGCGAAGCTGAATAAAAACTGTTTGCCGACTTTCGTATCTCTCCATAGCATTAATAGCTCTGGCATAAAGCTTCAAATCGTCTGTAATATTTACATTAAGTTCTACACCAGTTGCGATAATCTGATAGGGAGTTCCGATATCCTTTACTTTCACCTGAGAGCGAATCTTAGCTAAATTGTTTTCCACACTGAGTTCGCCAAATATGGAAGGATAAGTTTTATAATCTCCATAATTAGAGTCCCATCCGCGATAATATTTGTAATAAAACCTTGTTTTGATATCATAAACCCACTCGATATAAGCTTCACCAAAAACCTCACGATTAGTTTTCTCCGGATTAATATCGGTGATATGAACCGTACGGTTTTCAGGAGCCCGGGTTTCGGAATAGCTTGCGGTAAGGTTAATCGCTTTAGTGGGAAAGAAATATAGTGATTTTAGATAAAGCCCATCTTCATTGTATTTTTGGTCTGTGTCAAACTGGTTAGAGAGATAGCTGCGAAAATCTGCCCCATAGTGATGATAGGAAGCCTGAAGCTCGATAGGTCCCAGTTTAAGTTGACGTATTTCTGCCAACCATGCAATATCGTCGGTAGAATCAGATTCACCTGCTACTCTGCTTTGAACCAACTGCCCGGTGATATCTATATTTCCAAGAGAACTAAGTGGTTTTATAATCCTTCCCAAAGATAGATAGGCGTCACCCGCTACAAAGCTGTTGTAATCCGAGGTAGTTTCGCCCCAGTCTTTTCTACCCGCAGTGGAACCGATTTTAATTCGATTATCCCAGAATGGAACATTGATATTGAGAACCGAAGCATCCTCGCCTGTGGAGCCGGAGAAATCGGAGTATATACCCACTCCGTGTACTGGACCGAGATTCCAGAAATCGGTTCTAATGCCCTGAGAGTTCCCATCCCCGGTCATTTTATCTGAATTTACGAGTTCGAATACCTGAGGAAACCAATAGCTGTTTTGCCGAGTGAAAAGTTTAACTTCGAAATGTTTTTCCCAACGATATTTCAGATGTCCTTCGAGCAAAGTATATTCTCTAAGTACACGCTCGGCATCGTTGTCTTGCAGACGAGATAACTCGCCATGGAGTTTGAAGAAGCCTTCTGTGTTATTCCATGGTGAAGAATACAATTTCAATTCGAACCGATGAGATGGTTCGAAAAGTTGCCATACACCATCTTCGGTTACACGAGTCTGGATTTCGTAATATCCCCCAAGATTAACCGCCAGGGTAATAACCGGCGCCAGTAAAAATAATATGGCTATTTTTTTTAACATATAGTCAGAAGATAAAATGCTTTATCTGTTCTCCATTATCACCAATCTCAGCCATGGCTTCGATTCCGATTTGCAAATGGAGCTCAGAGTATTTTCGAGAAACTTCTCTATCGGATTCCTCAGTTTTGATCCCTTCCGGTGTCATCGGCACATCGGAAACCAGGAGTAGTGCCCCGCGAGGAATACCATTCTTATGACCGGTGATGAATATAGTAGCTGTTTCCATATCTATTCCAATGACGGAAGCTTTTCTTAGATAATCTTTAAATTTACCATCCCATTCCCATAATCTTCGATTGGTTGTATAAACTACTCCGGTTCGGTATTCCTGGTCATATTTGATTATCCTGTCCGAGACAAATTTGTGCAATTTAAATGATGGTAGCGCGGGAATCTCCGGAGGCATATAATCCAGACCGGTTCCCTCGCCGCGGATTGCTGCGATTGGAAGAATAAAATAACCAATATCAGCGGAATGTTTGATTCCGCCACATTTGCCCAGAAAAAGGACACCCTTTGGCTTGGGGGCGACAAGCAAATCCATGATTGTAGCGGCGTTTGGCGAGCCCATGCCAAAATTGATCATAGTAAGGCCATCCTTATTGGTGGCCGATTGCATAGGGTGATGTTTGCCCTTTATCGGACAATCGAATTTTACGGAAAACTTATTAAGATAGTTCTTGAAGTTAGTAAGAAGAACGTAATCCCCAACTTCTTCGGGGGTGATCCCGGTGTATCTGTAAAACCAGTTTTGCGCTATTTTTTCTTTTGTGTTCATTATCTCTTTCTAGTCCAGGTGTTCTGGAAATCTTCGGAAACATCATCGACCAATTTCTCGACCAATTTACCGTAAGCCTTTTCTGGATCTTCGGCGTCAAAATGGAAATTATTTCCCCATATTCCAACATCGGAAACCTCGCGACTGGCTCTGGATGAACCGGTCCATACGGTGGCTTTCGATTCGATATCGATCAATTTAACAGTAAGCATAGCATCGATTTCGGTGCTGACAGACATGCTAGTAAAGCTGCCCCAGAAATCAATATCGGGGGAAGGTTCACTGACATCGAGATTGCCAATAATTAGTGTTTTGATTGAATACTTGTTGCCGATAGCTTGATATGCGTCCGGGCCGAGTCTTGTTTGCTCGAGTTCCTGAAGGATTTCTTCTTCGGGACCTAACTCTACAATCTTTACTCCCGATTGATCTTCCCTGATTTCCTCCATAAATTCCTGAGTTACAAAATTATTAAGCCGACCTTCGGAATTGCATTTAAATTGAACGATTCCAACAACTTCGTATTGCTTAAGATCAATTATTGGCGGCACCATTACTTTAGGTGCACAACCTGCGAATAGCAATATTAGAGTTACTAAAAAGAGTAAAACGACTGATTTTTTCATCTCATCTCCAGTTTATGTTTTCAATAATAAATACTCAAAGTGAATCTATAGATATTTCCAAGCCATCGATGATTTGCCAAAGCTGCATCGAAAGACCAATTATTTGTTTTTAAACCGGTACCCATCGAGAGTCTTTCGCCATTTGCTCCAGCTCTAAGTGCTAATACATCGAAAAAAGTGATTTCCATCCCCGAGCGGAAAAACCACTTGTTCAAATCTCCTTCTTGAGATACCAGATCTGCGGCGAGAATAAAATCTTCGGCGATTTCCCACGAAGCCCCGAAAGCGAGCTGTTTAGCTGGATTATCTCCTTTTTCGCTGGATTCGAGCAGTTTTATCTCCGGTTCTCCAAAGTTCCTGGTGGAAAAACCAAATTGCCACCTATCGAAAGGTTGGTAGAGCAAGCCAAGCTCAAGACAGAAAGTGGTCTGAGGACCTCGATATGCAGGATCATTCCATGTCTCAGCACCGGGGGCTGATGTTAGATAAAACTTTGTAGTGATTCCACCCTCGAGATTTTTAATTACTTTTCTGGCGAAAGATACTCCCATTTTGCGTTCTCCGTAGATATCTATCACCGAACGTTCGTGCCAATTTATAAAGAAAGTACCAAACTTTGCGGGAATAACTGCACTCGCGGAGTATTCGTTGAAATCTGAAAGCGACCAGCGAGAAGAATAGGTTCCGGAGATCGAGTACCTGTTGAATTTGGCTGCTAGAGCGGGATTCAAAGGAATGTCGCCCGGGGATTCTCCAGCCGCTACCAGAACATTGCCCATTCCAAAAGCTCTTCCCGTAGTGGTTTCCTCCTCGTACAGCGCCAGGGTTAAACTGGCGAGAATTAGTATTATTAATAGATATCTCAATTTTATTCTAAACTAGTTTCCTGTATAAAGCGAAAAAAGGAATAATCTCATTTTTGGCTCTGCATCTTTGCCTCCTGCGGCCAGAGCAGATAGAATCTCGTCCCTTTTGCTAACCAATTCGCTGTATGGATCCACGCTTTTTTCAGCGAGTATTTCGCCCTTGTCGAAACCCGCAATCGCACGGTTACGCGCAATTCCGAAGTTTTTATCGCTGGCCGCACGATAGGCTCCGATAAACGAATGCAAAGCAATTCTCCTCGCTTCAGATATCTCCAGTCTTTCGTAAACATTTTTAAGGTTGTCGCCGCAATCGTCAAGCTGACTTTTCAATTCAGCTTTTTTCATGGATAATGGAATAAATCCAATCAGAAATCCGACCACCAGGCAAATTAGAATTGTAATGAAATATTTCATATTATCCTCCCAAAGCTTATTTTATTATTACCAATGATTTATTTTCTCGAGTACGCAACTCCACACCGTTCGAGATATAAGTGAATTCAAATCTCACAATATAAATTCCGGCACGAATCAGACGTCCGGTTTCATTGCGGCCGTCCCACCAGATATTCTTACTTCTACCGGTTTTCACAGTTAGATTCTGTTCCAGTTCTTTTATATGGTCGCCGTTTAGCGAATAGATATCGATATCCATACTACCATCTTCGCCGGCAAACCATGATATAGCTACTTTATCGTAGATGCCATCGTCATTGGGTGAAAATGGATTAGGAGAGAAGTCTATTTCAGAAAGTGTTTTCTCGGTTTTACTATCTCGAATATCTTCCCCCAGGCCCCACAAACCCTCGCCCATAAAAACATTGCCGCAGATTATCGATGAACCGGAATATAAGGTCCCGCCGTAAGGTCTTGGGGATGAAATATTGCCGCCAAATTCAACCAGAGTAAGCGATTGATCGTCGATATCAGCGGTTAAGTCTTCGAGCCAATGAAGACGCAAATTTATTGGTAAAGAACGGTCTGAACCAGATATACTTATTGATCTTTTCGGTTCCAGTAATCTCGCCAAATCGCTGTCTGTATCAATCCCGTCGATTTCGTTTTCGTATGGGTATCTAATTATCAAAGAAGCCGGTATTGCGGGAAAATCGATCAGATTTTTATGTTCGAAAGCGATTCTATCACCGATGGGAGTTGCCCAGATAAGCGAATCACTCTCCGGCAAACCGGAGTAAAATATTTTCACCAGTGAATCGAGACTTATCGGTGGAAGAATAGTCCTCGATGGATTATCGCTGTCGATTGCAAAAGGATAATCCGGGGAATTCGTGTCACCGTCATCTGGGAAAATAGCTAAATTGCCTTCCCGGTCACGAGCTTTGAAATAGAATTCCAAAGATGTGGCGATATTGTCGGTTGAATCGATTGGTTCATCGATTGGAATATCGCCGAACCAGATATTATCCCAATCGGTAGCTCCCATAGATACTACTTCCCAATCCGAATCTATCTTATAATACAATTTGGCCTCGGCAACTTCGACATTATCTTCGATAATAACTGGAAAAAGCAGGTGATGAGTCCCCTTCATATGAGTCAACTGATAATCCGTAGCGAAATCTATTGTTGGAGGGGTTAAATCGATCGGTAGATGTGCAGCAAGTTGTACTAAGGGTTCCGAGCTGGTAATCCAATCGAGTTGTGTTTCCTGAGATGGCGGATCCTCTTTAGGTTCATCGGTCGATCTGTCCAATCCGGCGGAATAAGCCATATCGATGATATTAGGGTCGTTGTTACCTTCGGCACCTCCTCCAAATTGCCATTGCGAAGCGCTTCCAGCATTTACGGTTCGTACACCTTCCACTCCATTGCCATCGTGGCCAAGACTCAGCACGATGAAATCCCAGTATTGAAATTCGTCGAAATTGGCATCGCCCAGATGATCGGTGAAAGCAGATTTATTCAGAGTGATGCGAACAATATTTGTTGATGTATCCGCCGAGAGGTGAATATCGGTTACATTCTGGGTGTAATTGTCGTCGATACTCTGACCGTTGCTGGCGAAAAGACCGATCCACCAACCGTCAGCAGAGATGGCGAAATCCCATAGATCAGTATCCACAAAATTCGCCCTACGATTAGGCAATCCCTGGCTGGAGCCGCCGGAATGAGTGTCGATATAGATATCCAGTTTCTGTAGATTTACCGGTGGATAATAAGGCGCCCAATCCACAATCTCCGAAGGCGGGAGATTTCCCAGCTCGATATCAAATTCTATCTGATGACTGGATTCAAGATCTTTGATGCGTATGGAAATTATATCGAAAGCGTTTTCCATGAAAACCGGATCCGTTGGATAGGTATATGTTCCCGGGCCGTAATCGTCGCCGACAGGATCGTTCCATTCGCGAAGCACCGAGGCAGCATCAAGGTAAATTTCAATATAAGTAGTATCTATTTCATTTACGGAAATTGATTCGATTGAAGTTACCATATAGTCCGGATTTTGTGGAAATACCGAGATATCCCATTGCCCACTTTTCAGATGATCCAGAATGAATTGACCTGATGAATCACTCCAGTCTGAAATAATATAAGCCGATGAATCTTCAGTATCGGTAAAAGAAGCGTAAATGGAGCAAACTGTTGCGGGGATTATCTCGCCATGAATTACTCCGTCATAGGCTGTCATTTCAATATGAAATGTATCATTAGGAGGTTCTGTAACTAAAGCGTTGAAAATTGAAGAGTCTCTATATCCAGGTGAAGAAAAAAGAATAGAAGAGAGCGTATCCCCAGTGGATAATCCGTAGATTGCCCATGAGCCGTCATCAGTAGAACTACTTGAAAAATAGTCCTCACCCAGAGGGTTTTGATAATAGATATTAACTACGGGAAACGGTGGATCGTCGATATCAGAGAAAGAGACGCTACCTGCGATATATGTTCCTTGATAATCCGGGATACCGTTGCTATCCGAATCAAGTGAGATAGTCTCGAAATTTGTCAGATTATCGGGGCCTTCATCGTCGCCAACATCGGGTTGATCGGGCAAAGCGTCTCCGGCATACGAGTTATCTCCTCCGACCAGAAGGCAAGCTATGTTTATCTTTGCCCCAATTGGGAATCCACCCGTGAAAACGATATCCCAAGGAATAAGGGCTTCAGCATTATACAACTCGCCAGTAGCAGAGTGACAATATGCTCCAATATCTGTAGAGTTGTCTTCGTTAGCATTGTAGATGTCGAAAGGTGCACCTGACCATGAACCGAGAAAAAGATCGATCGGTTTATCGGAAGTCACATCGCGTGGCCATGCACCTGTCCAACCGTCATCAGCTCTAAAGTCAACAGTCCCGCCTTCTTCGGCATCAACATACACGCTCAGTCCATTCGCAGATAGAGTATAATCGACAGCTATATATAGATTTTCGCTGTCCCAGGTAATCCACATTCCATATATTTCGTTGCCCGCCCATGGCGAGTCATCGCTCGAATCGATAATATGTATATCATCAGTATCCCAATCGGAACCGATTGTCCCATCGATTATCGGTGAGTTGTACGGGGCCGGCATCGCCCAGAGGGCGATCGGGGCAAACCCGCACAATAACAATATTAAAGCTCCTATTTTAATCGGCTTTCCCGGCATATACTATTTCACAAATAACAATTTTGCGGTACGGGTTTGCCCTGAAATAGCAACCCTCGCGAAATAAATACCACTGGAATTATGGTCGGGAGTCCAGTTCAGATTTAGAATATCGCTTTTCGCAATGCCATCGAAGAGGGTTGCTATTTGCCGGCCCCGAAGATCGTAGATTTCGGCAACTACCGGGCATATTTCTGGAAGCACGATATTCAAAGATACCACAGAATTGAATGGATTAGGGGCAACGTTGATATCGAGATTCCTCGGGATACTACGTTCATTGATCGAAGTTAAAACACCGAAAGTATCTACCGGAAGAATCTGCTCGGACATATCGCCCAAAGAGAAAATGTGATTAACGAAAGCCGGCAGCGGTTCGTTGTCTGTGCCGTCTGTAGTATATTTGTAATCTACATTACGATAACTGCCTTCAGGGAATAAAATCTCCGCACCATAAATACCGTCTCCGGAAGCGAAATCGTCATGTGCACCATCGTCATAAAGTCTGAGAGTATCATTCCAGCCGGTATCCCATCCCCATGCCAGAGGATAGATGTTACCTGCAATATATGGATCGGTAACAGTCTCCGAACCCATATCGACTCTGAAATGAACTTCGATATCCATATCCGTGTAATCAGCGGGATCTTCATTGTTGAAATAAACAACTGGAAGAATCTGGGTAGGTGAGGAATCATCGATTTCAAATGATCGATTCCCAACACTTTCCCATGTCCCACTGTTAATGAATTTGAACTCATGTGAGGGATTACTTCCCGCCGGGAATAGAATATCTGCGGTATAAATATCGTCCATATCCAAATCTATCAAAGTATCGCTATTTTCGTTCCATTCATTAAAAGTACCTCCAACTGTTATAACATCGCTAACGGTTTGCATACTCATGTCCACCTGAAAAGTAACGGTTACATCGATAGAAGTAACATCCACGATGTAATAAATCCCCGGGGTGGTCTCATTTACTTCTACATCGTTTTGATCGGTTCCGGTTAATGTTGTTGCGTCTGTTGAATCGTATGCCTGACAATAAAATTCGATAGTATCCACAGGGGCTGAAATAACGAAAGAGTATTCATCGTTGTTGCCCAAATCGCCAAGATAGCTCATGTCTTCCTGATGCCATGTTGTTTCGTCCGGGGTTTTCCAGAAAAAGTATGCGGCTATCGAATCTCCTCGACCCGTGGGATTGGTCACGCCATCTTTCCATATCTGAAAATACACTGTGATATCCTCACCAATAGGGTGATCGGTTGCGGAATTTGGCCAGATCTGACCACACCATCCAATTGTAGCATAAGCACTAATGGATAACAAAATTAAACTTAACGCTATTGATACATATTTCATCTCAAACCTCCTGATTATTTCAAATAAATAAGTTTCTGAGACAATCTCTCGCCGATGCTATTTTTATAGCTGACAAAATAGATTCCATCCTGAACTGAATTATCGGGTTCCCATATAAGATATTCAATATTAGGCTGGAAGGAAAGCTGTTTTATCAAATTTCCATGAATATCATAGATATCAATTTTCGTGTGATTGGTTTTTTCGGGCAGACGGATTTTGACCATTCTGTTAAAGGGGTTTGGATAGGCTGTTAAACGATATTGGTAAGGGAAATCGTTTTCAGTAACAGACACCATATAATCCGAGAGACAGAATTCTTCTATAAGGCTGTTGTCTTCACGATGAACCGAGAAACAGAGATCTGATGAATCTGCATGCCCAACCATGAAATTATAAGTTCTTTCGCAAAATATCGTATAATCTCCACCGGAAACAGAGTATAGCGGTGCGCCACCACCTCCGGAAACGAAATAATGGATCCCGCCAACGAGGCTGTGTTCATAGCAATGATCATGGCCGCATACAACTACATCGACTCCGAGCGAATCATATAAAGGCTTTAGAATCGATCTCACCAGAAGATTACTTCCATGATTGCTTGTAGAATATGGCGATTCATGCTCGTTGATAATTATCCATCGAGTCGATTCGGGAATTGAATCTGTCAAAGTCGCCCTGATCCAGTTATATTGTTCACTTCCGGAAGTATAATCGGCATATAGATTTACACATAATACGCTAACACATCCGAAATGCATAGTGTACCATTGTTCGTTATTTGGAAGTGTGAATAAATATAAGTAAACAGAATAGGGAAGCTCATGATTCCCTATTGTAGATACTATCGGTACATATGGAGATATTGTGTCCGTAGCTCTAAAATACATATCCCAATCTCCGATATCCCAGGTTGCATCGCCAAGATCGCCAGTGTTAATTATAAATTCAGGGCTATATCGATGAAACAGCTGGCAAATCTGTGTATGAATCGCCTCGCCTGTTCGGTTATCACCATAGACGGTGAAATCGACCGAACTACCTAACTCGGGATTTGTCCTAAAACTGTATATTGGCGATTCTTCGTCGTCCGCGATAATTTGATAATAGATCTTTGTTCCAGGTGAATACCCCCGGATTGTGAAATCGGCCCGAGTATCCAGTTCACTGGAATTTGCTGAATTCGAAAATGAACCACTCGATATATAAGAAGCCGAGTCATCCCACCGAATCTCGGCTACATCTAAAAAGTCTTTACCAAATTGCACAACTATGCCTTCCTGGGTCGGCCAGGTTAGATAAGGTCCCCAATTGATACCTGCAAAAACCGAGGCGGTAAAAGCAAATATGAAAATACAGACTGAATATTTGAGATTTTTTTTGATCACAGATTTCCTTATTTCATGTAAATTACTTTTTGTGAAATCTCCGAATGATCACCTTTTATCAGATAAATACCGCCTGGTAAATCTTCAGAAGGATTCCATTCAATAGTAGTTTGCTCCATATCGATTTCGTTATGCGAGATTAATCTTCCCTGAATATCGAATATCTTCAGAGAACTGCAATTCTCGGGTACATCTATTCTCAGCGCCGAATTGAACGGATTTGGATACGCGCGAATTCCATAATCCGAAGGTTTAATATCGCTTTCTTTGACCGAGATTGCATCGAGAAAGTCGTCCGGGATTCCATCGCCATCGGAATCGACGGTTATTGCTCCAGCGCTGTCCAGAACAGGAAAAACCGCGCTTATCTGATTGGGAATACAATCTCCGCCAAGATCAGAATCGTCTGAACTTCCTGCTATACTTGCGCAAACCGCAATATCGCAGTTACTTGGAACAATACCTTCGCCCAGTCCGTAAATCGAATTCCAGCTTATAGCTATTTCACTACCCGGTCTCTCTGCACTTAAATCGGTGTTAGTGATAACTCCATCGGTGATTTCAACTGCCAAAGTTGGAGATTGAATATCCCAGACATCGCCATCGAGAGTGCCCCAGCTGCCGTATTGAATATCAGCCATAAAACCGCCGGTGAACTGTGCATTTCTATCCCAAGCACTAATTTCGGTGAGATCGGTTTCGCCCTCGCTGCCTCCCCAGTCTGAATCCAAATAGATTAGCCATGAGTTGACATAAAGCGAACGAGCCGCTTCTTTTACTCCGTGTAATCCAAAATATAAATAGGTTTCGTCCCAGTACATATAAAGATCGTAAAGTTCATTTGTGGAACCCCAATCCGAGTCGTCGTCGGGATCGTCAATAAATCTTGTCCCGGATATCCACTCGGTGGTATCGATATAACCGTCGATAGTAATCGAAGTATTGGGTAGCATATTGAAAGTCACTGGATCTTCGTCGATTGCGGTTTGCGATCTGTTTGCATTGGATGCTATATCGACAAAAGCTCCGGCATCGAGCCAGAGGTATGGATCGCTTAGGGTTAATGCCTCCAGAACTGAAGCCTTGCCAGAAGATAACTGAATTCTAATCTGTCTCGAATCGACGGTATTGATAATGCTGCATGAGACGTCGAGTGTAACATCCGCAACTCCATCGCCGTCCGAATCGACACCGATTTTGCTCATATCTACCACATCGAATTGAACGGGATCACCGAAGGCGATTTCCATTACATCGGTTCCCGGATGATAGCTTGAATAATAGGCTTTTGGGGGATAGATATCATTCACTGTTCCAGAAAGGGCGTTCCAAACTGGGGTTGTCATTCCGGTAACTCCGCTAACTTCACCAGCATATAGCAAAAATCCAAATCCTCCCTGACCGGAAACCTCATCGCCCTTGAGAATAGTACTCTGGAATTCAGTTGAGTGATTAGCGCCACCATTCCCCAGAATAATTCCTCCTGCAACTTGCTCATTTGGATTATACCACCCACAATATACTCCGGAAGCTGTGTTCCAGAGTCTGTCGATCTGTGCGTTCCAGATAACATCGACCAGATCGGGGGTAAAACCCGATTTGATATAGGTCATGTCCGGGCCGGTATCATAATATACTCTTAGATATGCTTCATCTGGTTTTATCTTGATTTTTTTCTTAAGCAGGTAATTCCCCAGAGTGATTACCGATGAATCCGAAGAATTAACATCGATGTTAGAATAATAAAGATTGTGTTGATAATTGCTTCCGCCCACGCTGACATCGGAGAGTGGAGCGATATGATTGGCATCGTTGTAATCGCCCTCTGTTCCTTCCCAATATACATTACAATTCCCAGCGATAGATCCTTCCCAGCTGGTTATTCCACCTTTACCGAAAATCCAATGTGCTCTTCCGCCTATGTGCTCGAAAACTGCGCAAACTCTATTGTTATGGATGATCAATTCATCGCTACCGTCGTCGTCCCAGTCATCGTAAAAAGCACCGCATCCCGTGTAATGGGTTCCTGCAGCCCACCTGGCGGCTTCGGCATAGACATTGGCATTTTTCATATGAGTCGAGTGTTTCATCTCCCAACCGGAAATAGCACCTCCCAAGCCGTCGTGCCAGCCAGTTTCGTAAAGCATGGACATAAGAACATACCAACCAGATTGAGCGCAATTATTATCGGTAGCAGTAATTAAATTGTTTTTAGCATCGTTCCAAATATTACCGAAATTTTTGCTACGTGAGTCAGAAGGGCTGGCATACGATGCCCAATGCAAATACCATTGGTTACCAATTCCGCCGGAAGCTCCTCCGTATCCATCGCTGCCGCCGATTGAAGAATGCGTTCCGAAGGTTGGAGTGAAAGTGTCTCCATTGAAATCCGGGTCGATTACAGCGTCGGATAATTTCCATGTATGAAGCCAAGATGATTCGATATTGCACTGTTCGATCATCCATTCGTATGTATCCAAAGCGTTGGACATTGAACTTGCCCATTCGCCCATCTCCGCCGCCATCTCCCAGTCATCGGCATAAACCACTATTCTATATGGGCCATCACTTCCCGCAGCCAGGCCAGTGAGAATACTCATCGCTCCAGCACCATTTCCAGCGTGCATATCACCCGTAAAAAAATTGTCTCTGGGAATCATCTTCAAAGTACTTCCTAAAAGATAATGGATTTGATGATTATCGTGGCCGGAAAGATGAACAGTGTCATCCAGGATAATTCCATATATTCC
>Ga0272443_10000913_pt1 | contig 48411 bp, 51 predicted proteins | sample SSMAcet12_FD_193581 | JGI IMG/M metagenome (GOLD analysis project Ga0272443, IMG submission 193581) | Marine sediment archaeal communities from Little Sippewissett salt marsh, Falmouth, MA, United States - SSM-Acet-12 | ecosystem: Environmental > Aquatic > Marine > Wetlands > Sediment ...
GTTGAACTTTCCAAAACCAGCGAATGGACCTCCGGCGGTTATGGTTCTTCAAAAACCACCAAAGCTGTTTTGGGTGTTACGTGGCGGCATATCTGGAGTGAGTCCGGTTTCTCCGATTTATCGGTTGCGTATGTTAACAGTGGTGATGATTATATCGCGCGATATATCGCCACCGGTAATATTCGACAGCAAAGCAATATGAAACAGTATTCATTTGATATCAAAAACGATAACTACCGAAAATTCGGCGAGCGGTTTCAACTCGATTTTGGCATGATTACCAAAACGATTACATATCACTACGATAACTTTGTCACCTACCGGTATTATTACCCTTTTTACTATGTACCCGAATTATATGTCAAGTTCGACCAGACACATCGCAAATCGGCCGGATATACCAGTCTTATTGTCCGGCCATTTGACAATTTTTCATTTGTCGCCGGACTACGCGCCGACTATTTTTCATTTAATCATAATTATCATATTGCTCCACGGTTATCGTTTTCATATCGATTGACGGAAAAAACTTCGTTCAATGGTGCATCGGGAATGTATTACCAGACGGTTCCGATGCCGATTCTTGCCCAGCACGAAGAATATGTCGATCTTGAAGATATAAAAGCATATCATTATATCCTCGGTATCAATCACCTGCTGGATGATGATGTCAAATTATCGCTTGAGTTTTTTGATAAGGAATATTTCGATGTTCCCGCCGATACGATCGGATTGAATATGTTTCCGCTCGATGAGTTGATGACTCTATACGGCGATACCCGTAATTTTAATAATCTGAGCAGCAGCGGGCGGGCTTATTCGCAGGGGCTTGAATTTACGTTGCAGAAAAAACTTTCAAATCGCTTTTTTGGTTTGATCGGGATGACGTACTCGATGTCGAAGTATTTGGGGCATGACGGCAAATGGCGCAGTCGGGTGACCGATAACCGGAAAGTTGTTTCGGCCGAAGCGGGTTATCGACTGGGGCATGGTTTCGAGGTTAATATCCGATGGGATTTTGCCGGCGGGACACCGTACACACCTATCGACTCAGCCGCGTCAATGCAATATGGAAGCGAAGTATTTGACAGCAGTCAGGTGAATGCACTTCGTTACCCCGATTATCACTCTCTTTTTATCCGGTTCGATAAGCGTTTCAATATCGGCGACTCATATCTGGATATTTATATAAGTATCTGGAATGTGTACAATCGCCAAAATATTGCAATTATATATTGGGATGATGCCGACAACCGGATACGAACCTCCCACCAGCTCGGTTTCCTCCCGGTGCTGGGTTTCAAATGCGAGTTTTAAGAAATACTAATTTGAAATGGCATTAAAAAAGCCGGTGAATTAATCACCGGCTTCTATATTCTAATCTCGCTGCAAAATTATCTTTTTCTGAAACGGCTGATTGTCGCCCCGGCTAATCCGATACCAAGCAGAACAAATGTTGTCGGCTCGGGAATTGTCGCCGGAACTGTACCGCTGTTCGCCTCATTGTAATCCATCATCAGGATCGCCCGATCCATACGAAGCGAATATTCACCAGCGAATACGGTAACATCGATTTCCCCGTCATTCCAAAAACCGGGTTGTTCGACGTTGGTCAGGTTAAAAATCGAATTATCAAGCCAGCGGTTATTTAAAGCATCCCATTCCATCATTCCGCCGATTTCAACCAGATTGTTGTCGTTGCCGACATAGCAGGCATCGATCCAAAGTCTGGCCCGACTGATTTCGTAGGGGGGAACCTGAAATCCATCGGGAAGCGTATGCGACCAGTCAAGACTATTGGGAAGCTGGCTGGAGGTGCCAATCCAGGAATGTTCCAGGTTTACCAGAGAGGCGTAATCATACGTATGAAAGTCGCCGAGGAAAAACCAGTTCTGGTGGACTGTTTCGGTAAAAGGCAATGCGAATGCACTTAACGGCAATATCGCCATCAACAGTATCATTAACAGTTTGACGCCCACTATACTCTCTCCTTTATATAATAAAATATATCATTATCTGCTCAAAATATAAGCAATTTTCATTCCCGTTAAATTGCCGTTGCCTGACAACAACTTAACAAGAGTGATGTGCAAAATAATTCATAATTGTGTGAAAATTGACAACATATTATGTCCGTAATTCAACGAAAATTAAACCTAATATATCTACTTTACTGTATATAATATCTATAATATTTACATATTGCATACGAAATATCTACCCGCAACCATCAATCTTATTATCGCCAGAATTGATTTAATGATTACGGCCGGCAACAATTTCTGTAATCTCGCGACATTGTAGACACCATTGGGAGTTCTATTTTGCTAATAGTCTCTCTTTGTTCCGTCGCTTCAATACAATAAAAATCCCCGAGAGAATCATCAGGCCGCCGATAATAGTCCACTTTCCCGGAATCTGGCCAAAAAATGGTATCGCCAGCAAAGTCGCGCCGATCGGCTCGCCAAGAATAGTCATCGCCACTTTATGCGCCGGAACATATTTTAGCAACCAGTTATATAGGCTATGCCCGACGACTGTAGGTACCAAGGCCAGAAGCAGAAATATAAGCCATGTATTCGGACTGTAGTCGGTTAGATTTTCACCGTTATAAATCGACATTATCAGCAGGACAATTGCTGCGATAGCATAGACCGGGAAGATATAGCTGATATTATCCAGTTTAGTCCTAAGTTTTCGACCAATTATCAGATATATGGCAGCGAAAATCGCTCCCATCAGAGCCAGGATGTCACCAATTATATACTCCCGCCCAAGGCTAAAATCACCCTGCGATATCACCGCGATACCTAACACAGCGATTATCATCCCAATTACCGCTCTGGCTCTTATAGCCTGTTTAAAGAATATTACTTCCATTACCAGCACAAAAACCGGCTGAGTGGCAACAATTAAAACCGAATTAGAAATGGTCGTATAAAAGAGCGAAGTTACCCACGATGCAAAATGAAATCCGAGCGCCAATCCGGAGAATAGCAGCAGCAGTTTTTCATGCGAAGTTAATGTCTTAAGCGACCATCTTAATTTTGGTAAAGCGGGGAAAAGCAGAAAAAGCGATGCGATAGCCATTCGATAAAAGGCGGTCGGAAGCGGTTCGGCGCCGGTTAGTTTGATAAGTATTGCTGCCCACGAAACCGCGAATGTAGCAACCAGCAGTGTTAAATATAAAGTACCTTGTTTCGCCATTTTATTAACGTATATTTGACGTTTAATATATAGGCTTTATTGTTTTATGTCGATATTTTTACTCATCGCCGTTTTACTCTGGGGTTTTTCATATATTGCCATCAAGGTTTCGCTTTCGTACCTGACACCGGTCGAGATGATTGCCGCGCGGCTGATTCTCGGTTCAGCCACATTGTTTATTGTTTTAAAAATTAAACGTCTGCCGCTTGGTTTTAATGGAAATAAAAAGTATCTGATTATATCTTCCTTTTTTATTTTTCTGCATTTCTGGGTGATGGCGACCGGGATGATTTCCACTACCGCCACTAATACCGCCTGGATTTTGACGACCGCCCCGATTTTTATTTCGCTTTTATCATTTGTGGTTTTAAAAGAGCCGGTTTTCAGACGACATATTATAGGTATTATACTGGCCGCCGCCGGTGTAATAATATTGGTGTCAAAAGGTGATTTAACCTCGCTGGACTGGATATCGTCAACCGGCGACTGGCTTGTGCTGGGGAGTTGCGTCACCTGGGCGCTATATACGATTTCGGCGCGATCGGTTACGAAGCATGTGCATCCGTTGATTGCTACCTTCTGGATGATAACCATCGCCGGGTTTATCATTGTACCATACAGTCTGACGGTGAACGGTATTTCGGCCTATTCGATGCCAGCCGACGGTGTTATTGCTTTACTGTTCCTCGGTATCGGGTGTCTGGCGATTGCATTCTGGTGCTGGTCGGAGGGACTCGCCCGGAAACCGGCCGGCGAGGTTGGTATATATTTGTATGTCGAACCGCTTTTTACTATGATCGGCGCGGCTATATTAATCGGTGAGTCGATTACGATCTGGATTATACTGGGAGCCTTGTTCATTATCGGCGCCGTTTATGTCGCCGAACGAAAACCTATACAAAAAAACGATTAATTTTTTAATATTGAATCTGGGATAAAAAATAGTTTCATTCGAAAGAAGGATGATTTGAGTAATAAATTACGGGGGATAAATATTTTTTAAATCATGGAGGATACGGGTCATGCAAATCAAAAATTATTTTTTAACATGTCTGTTGTTTTTACTGTTTATATCTTGGACGTATGGTACCGATTTACCTGAAGATATCGCCAAATTGTACGATTCCGCGCTTCAGGTTGAAGCCGAGATATTTGCCCCGAAGGGGTATGAAAAGGCGGAAGAAACATTTAATAAACTTCGTGATGCTATCTCGCAGGGGAAGAAGCAGAAAAAAATCGATGAGTTAACCGATGAGTGCCATAAGTACGCCGAAAATGTCTTTAAAGTTGTCGAGGTGACCAAATTATCGTTGTCGGAGTATCTCGATCCGCGTAATCGTGCAATTAAGGCTCAGGCCCCGGTGTTGGTGTCTGATTTATACAAAAATGCCGAGGAGCAATTTGTTAATGCGACACGCAAAGTTGAAGGCGGAGATGTCGAATCAGGATTAAAAGAGGCCGAGAAGGCGGTGCCGCTATTCGATAAAGCGGAATTGAAAGCTATTAAAGTAGAGATTATGGGAACGGCGGCATCACTTATCGATAAAGCCGATGAAGATGAGGCGCAGAAATATGCACCAACCACTCTCGATAAAGCTCGATCTTCCATGACAAAATGCGACAAGATTCTCGACAAGGACCGTTATAATCGAACGACATCTGTCGAGGCGGCGTATATCGCCGAATACGAGGCGCGTCATGCCTCGAATATCGCCCAGTCTATCCGCGCGATGGAACGCAATGAGCAGGCCTGGGAGAAATTGATATTGCTCTATGAGATTGAAATGCAGAAAGTCGCCAATGAGATAAAGCTGGGACAGCTTCCATTCGATAGGGGACCGTCGGCTGCTTCGGAAAGTCTGATTGTCTATATAAGAAATCAGGAAAAATCACTGGTCGACATGGAAAGTAAATATGGCAAAATGGGTTCGACGTTAACCGAGATGGCACAGCGTCTTGGTGTTGGGACAGATCAGGATAATTTGCTGGAGCTGGCATCTTCCATTAACGATGCCATGCGGGAATCAATTAGCGAAAAAATGGCGATGGCCGTGACATTGGAAACTAAAGAAGATAAACTGGCTGAACTCGAAGAGGCCCATGATCAACTCGACTCGGAACTTCAGAAACGAAAAGATAAGGAAGATAAAATCAAAGCAGCAAGACGGCTTCTCAATCCGACCGAAGGCGAGGTGCTTTTAAATGCCACCAACGATATTGTCCTGCGATTGTCCGGACTATCATTCGCCAGCGGCGCCAGCGATATTGAGGAAAAGCATGTTGAGCTGTTAAAGAAGGTGGAGCAGATTGTTGAGATGTTCCCCGGAGATAAGATAATCGTTGAAGGTCATACCGATGATCGCGGCGATCGTAACACCAATATGCGTCTCTCGGAGAAACGGGCGCTGGCGGTTATGCAGTATCTTCGCAAAACGTTGTCAATTGCATCGGATAAGATTGATGCTATCGGTTATGGCCCGGATAAGCCGATTGGCACCAATACGACTTCGGAGGGGCGCGCCAAAAACCGACGAATTGATATCGTCATCATGCAGTAAATAAAAGTCGCTTAAAACTTGATTCGGTTACGTATGATTTAATATATTGTTGAAGAAATAAGATACAATTCGGACAATGTTTGTCCGAATTTATATATAATCGTCCTTCATGAAAGGAGGTTGTTATGCCGGAAGAACCTGTTGGTTGTGCCAAGCCGACCGGCGTTGCTCTTGGCGAGAAAAAGCCAACCGAACCAACCGAGACAAAATCAAATCCAAAGGAGGATATCGTGCAAGCTAAAGTGGGGGGCAAGGCCCCTGATTTTCAAGCCCCGGCCTATCATAAGGGGAAATTTATCAATGTCAAATTATCCGATTATTCCGGGAAGTGGATACTGATTTGTTTTTATCCCGGCGATTTTACCTTTGTCTGACCGACAGAATTATCGGCGGTCGCCGGTAAGTACAAAGAACTCCAGGATCTTGGAGTTGATGTTCTCTCAATAAGCACCGATTCAAGTTTCACCCACAAAGTATGGGATGAAAACGAACTTTCTAAAATGACCGAGAATGGTATTCCCTGGCCGATGGTCAGCGATGGAGCCGGGAATCTCGGCAGGGTTTACGGTGTTTATGATGAAACCAACGGCGTGAATATTCGCGGTCGCTTTTTGATTGATCCGGATGGTATCATTCAGGCGATGGAGGTGATGACACCTCCGGTTGGTCGTAAAATCGAGGAAACGATTCGTCAGGTTCATGCGTTCCAGCATGTCCGCAAGATGAAGGGCGCCGAGGCCTGTCCGGCCGGATGGGAACCGGGTAAAATGACCCTCAAGGTCGGCCCTGATTTAGTCGGGAAAGTCTGGGAAGTCTGGAGCCCGGACAAATAAACAACCATTCTTAGAACGATTATTATTTATCAAATCGGCACTTTTTTCCGGGTGCCGATTTTTTGTTTTAAATTTTATATTTGATAGAAGGTTTGAAAAAAATACATTGATACAAAGGAGATATAAGATGCTTGTGCAGTTTTCCATGTTTCCGACCGGCGGAGATGAGTCGGCATCGGGCGAAGTCTCGAAAGTTATCGACCTTATCGATAAATCGGGACTGCCGTACAAAACATCGGCAATGTCAACCGTCATCGAGGGGGAATGGGATGAAATTATGTCGCTCATCAACAAATGCCGGTTGAAACTAAAAGAGAACAATAATCGGGTTTATATGGTGCTGACGATGGATGACCGCAAGGATGCGAAAAATCGTCTGAGCGGGAAAATAGTATCGCTTGAAAATAAACTAAATCGCAAAATAAAATCTTAAATCGGGGAGAAATATATGTCCGCCTTCAGAGTTGTTATGATAACTACCCCGCCGGATAAAGCGGAGGAGATTTCGCAGAAGATAATCGAAAATAAGATGGCCGCCTGTGTCAATATTGTCGATGGAATCAGGTCCTTTTATCGCTGGAAAGGTGTAATCAAAAAGGATACCGAATGTCTGCTGATTGCCAAAACAGCGACGAAAAAGGTGGAGGGGCTTATCCGGTTTATTCGGGAGAATCACCCTTACGATGTCCCGGAAGTGGTCGCGATGACAATTTCTGAAGGCAATCCCGATTATCTCAACTGGCTGGATGACGAAACGAGTTTATGAAATTTCGTGAAGTGAAAAACGGTTACCTTCTTCGTCTGGAGAAAGGCGAGGAGGTAATCGGTGCTATTACGCAGTTCGTTCGGGAGAAAAATATCCCGGCCGGGTTTATATCCGGTATCGGGGCTGTTGGCGATGCCACTCTCGGGATATTCGACCGCGATAAAAAGGCGTATATGAAAAAGAAATTCTCAGGTGATCTGGAAGTCGGTAATTTGACCGGTAATATTGCATACCTTAACGATAACGAACCATACCCGCACTGTCATATAACCGTCTCCGACAGCAGTCTTAATGCCTACACCGGGCATCTGTTCGAGGCGACCGTGACAATCACGCTGGAAATATTTATTTTTGTTTTCGAGAATAAACTATATCGCAAAGAAGATCCGACGATGGGATTTAAGTTTTGGCAGTTGTAAATGTCGAAAAACCAATTATCACCCTGACGACCGATTTTGGTTCGAAGGATAACTATATCGGGATAATCAAGGGATTGATAACTTTTCTCAACCGGAAAGCAAGCGTCATCGATATTTCAAACGAGGTGCCGCCATTTAATATCGATGCCGGTCGCTATTTATTGGAGACATCGTATCTTAATTTCCCGCCGGGGACCATTCATCTGGCTATTATTGATCCGGGTGTTGGCACCGAGCGGAAAATAGTTATAGTGGAAACAAGCCACTGCTTGTTTGTCGGGCCAGATAATGGTTTGTTTACGTTTTTGGATAGGTCAAGTATCATAAAAATAATTCCGGTGACCAATACGAAATACTTTCTTAAAGATGTCTCACCGACTTTTCACGGTCGTGATGTTATGGCGCCGGTGACGGCTTATTTATCGTTGGGTGTCGTACCCGAAGAATTCGGCCGACCGATAAAATCTATCCTGCGGCCGAGGGGTAGGCGCATCTCAAAGGGGAGAGGCCGGATAATTTATATCGATCGTTTCGGCAATCTGGTAACTTCGATAAAAGAGACCGATTTGCCATCGGGCAAATATACTATTCTGTTAAATGAGCATAAAATCGGACGCCTGCGTAAAACTTTTGGTTCGGTGAAGGCGGGCAAGCCGGTTTGTTATATAAATTCATTCGGATACCTCGAAATAGCAATAAACCAAGGTTCGGCGGCTGAAATATTTAACATTACCGATACTTCTAAAACAAAAATTTTGATTGCGTCGAGTTGACTCGACTTTTAGATTGACAACATGAATTTCAATAACCAGAATCAGCGCCCTTCGTGGCACGAATACTTTATGCGAATCGCGATGCTGGCCGCGACCCGTTCGACCTGTCTGCGGCGGCAGGTGGGGGCGGTTATTGTTAAAGACAAAAAAGTGCTGGCGACCGGATATAACGGATCACCATCGGGATTGAAACATTGTCTTGATGTCGGTTGTCTTCGGGACCAGATGGGTATCCCATCGGGGCAGCGTCACGAACTATGCCGCGCCATTCATGCCGAGCAGAATGCTATCGTGCAGGCGGCGACATCGGGCGTGTCGATTAAGGGCGGGATATTGTATTCGACTACTTTCCCATGTATCTTATGCGCCAAGATGCTGGTTAATGCCGGTATCAAGGAAATTTATATTGCCGAGGGATATCCCGATGATCTGTCGAAAGAGATTCTGGATGAAGCCGGAGTCGAAATTCACAGATTAGTTGTCACACCCGGTCCGGTGATCGAGGACATGATGAAATGAAATGCCCTTTTTGCGGACATGAGGAAGACAAGGTGGTTGATTCGCGGGCGGCGCAGGATGGCCGCGCGGTGCGTCGTCGCCGCGAGTGTCTCAAGTGTAAAGAACGTTTTACCACTTACGAATACATCGAAAATGTCACCCTGACCGTTATCAAATCGGATGAGCGCAGGGAGGCGTACGATCGATTGAAACTTATCAACGGTATCAAGCTGGCCTGTAATAAACGGCCGGTTTCGATAAAGAAAATCGAGGCGATGGTTGATGAAATCGAATCGAGGTTGTACGAACTTTCAAGGAGTGAAGTTACCAGCAAACATATTGGTGAGCTGGTGATGGAGAAACTTCGCGAAACAGATGAAATCGCTTATGTCCGTTTCGCGTCGGTCTATCGCAAATTCCAGGACAAAACCGAATTTTTAAATGAATTAAAGAAGATGCTGGAGTAATTAAACCTCCATCGGCAGGACGACATCCGGTTCTTTCGACATTATTTCCATGCACTCGGTGATACGGTCGTCGATGTTCATCGCGCTCGACATCTTGAAAAATTTTATCTCATCGGTCGGCGATATTTCGCGCATGACCCGCATCACCGCCAGAATTTTGCCGATTGCCTCATTGGTCCGCTCGGTGCTGACCGGCAGACGCTCGAGCAGTTCATCGGTTTGATTATTGGTCTGGAGTAAGTTTAATATTTGAAACTGCCCCGAAATTATCGATACCGCATTATTGACATAATGGGCCAGGGTCGCCAGCGCCATATCTTTGGCTTCACTCGCCCCTCTCTCACGTTCTTTAGTAAGCAGTTTTTCATTTAATTCCTGTCGCTCTTTATATAACTGCTCGATTGTAAGGTAAGCTTTCCATATTTCCCGGTTGGCCGATGCCAGAAGTTTATCGGTTTCACCGAGCTCGATCCCGACATTCCCGGCCATGTTAACGACGCGGGTTATCAACTCCTGTCCGAGCTGCGCGATTTTCTCCTGCTCGATATCAAGTTTCCGGGCTATCCTTCCGATTTCCGCAACACGATTCTCAAGCTCCTGACTGTCATCGGAAAAACGGTTGAAAGTCAGCAGTACAGCCAATCGGATTATAATCGGGAGAATATCTTCATTATCTTGCTCATATTTAATGTGATGCCGGGCGATAGTTTCAGCGATTTTTTCGGGAAAATGCCACGCTTTCGCCACCAGGAACCCGACTTCGCAATGATTGATACCGAAAATCTCCATTTCGGCCTCGATTAATGTCTGACCGGTCTCCTGCTTTTTTAATACCTGACGGTACCGCTCGGGGTAATTGTGAAGGAAAAAGATTATTCCGATATCATGCAAAAGCCCCGATATTAATGCCTCCTCGGGGCAGGGGTAATCAATTGTATCCGCGATTAATTCTGCCGCCGAAGATACGGACAATATGTAATTGAAAAACTCCTCACTGTCGAGTCCGGTTTCGGCAGCGATAGTTTCGGGATTAAAAATCGCCGTCGAAAGAACCATACATTTGACGGTTAAAATACCCATCATTGAGACCGCCTGTTGCACCGTTTTGATTTCGCTGGCGGGACTATATAATGAGGAGTTGGCCATTTTTAGGATTTTGCCGGTAAGCGACGGATCCTTTAAAATAATTTTGGCCAGATTGGCAATAGAGCAATCTTCCTTGCTCGACTCCGCGATTAATTCGGAAAAAACGCTTGGTAGGGAGCGGAGTTCACATCCTTTTTCGATTTTTTCGACTATTAAATTTTTTTCCATTGTTGACTACCTGTATAAAAAGTTATATCGGCTGCCGGGTAATGTTACTGAACATACCTTTATTGATAATTAACGGCGGTCGTACAATCGGCTATAAATTCCATTATAAACCTGACTTAGAATAGATTTAATGTGAAATAATGGAGGTTCGATGTCGATATATATAATGATATACTGCATCAGGCTTGCTTAATTAAAAGGGAGAGAAGCTTTGCCGAAGATTTTACTTATTCACAACGATGATAGTATTCTGTTACAATTACAGAAGATGCTGGCTGGCGAAGGAGTGGAGGTCAAAACCGCCGACACTCTTAAAATGGGTAATAAATTGATGGAAACCGATCACAATATAGATTTGTTGGTGGTCGGAGCCAAATGGCCATCGGATGACCTTTCTATTTTCTTAAATGGCTTTAAAAACGCCCAGAGATATTTATATATACCGATTCTGATGATATCAGGTTCTTTAGACAGCCGAGATATTGTTAAATACAGCCAGCAAGGGGTGAGGGATTTTATTTTCTGGCCGACAACCGGCCCGACTCTTACCGCCAAAATCAAAAAGGCGGTTGAGAACGGTAAACCGACCGCTTTGATTGTTGATGATGATGATGTTATTCTTGATTTGCTGTCTAATATTCTTGAACTTGAACGATTCAATATCCTGAAAGCATCAAGCGGCGAAGAGGCTTTGGCTCATCTTGATCAGTACAATGTCGATGTGGTCATATCCGATATATTAATGCCGGAGATGACCGGTATCGAGCTTATGGGAGAGATAAAAAGCCGCTTCGGTCAGCTTCCGGTTATATTAATTACCGGATTTGCAGGGAATTATACTTCCGAAGATGTTCTTGCCGCCGGTGCCGACGGTTACTTCAGCAAGCCGTTTAAAAATACAGAATTAGTCAGGAAACTGCGGATGGTAGTCAATAAATACCGCCGCGATCGCAGAAAAGCCGAAACCCCGGTAGCCGAAACCAGTTGATCTGTCAAACATCAATCGGCTATCCTCTGCCAATAAAAATCGTTTGACATATTATTGTCTTCGAAGCTAATTAGCTATCGTCATGGCCGATGAGCAAATAGAAGATAAACCTGAAGAATCTAAAAAAGGTTCGATGCCCTTTTTGGATCATATCGAGGAGCTTCGCTGGCGACTGATTAAATCAATCCTGGCGGTCGCGATTTTGGGCGGGGTATCGTTTGCTTTTGCCGATTATGTTTTCAAGTTCGTTACCCAACCGCTTGGTGATGTCAAACTTCATTTTACTGAAATTACCGGTTCATTTTATGCCTATCTGAAAGTCTCGTTTTTCTCCGGGCTATTCGCCGCCTCGCCAATTGTGCTTTATCAATTATGGAAATTTATCGGGCCCGGTTTGTATCCCAAAGAAAAACGGGCCGTTCTACCGATGGTCTTTTTCTCGACATTACTTTTTTTGACCGGTGCCGCCTTTTGCTTTTTTGTTGTCCTGCCGTTCGCGCTGACGTTTTTGATAAGTTACGGCGAGGAAGTCATGACACCGATTATCACTGTCTCAAGTTATGTCTCATTCGCCGGATTATTACTGGTCGCCTTCGGAGCTGCGTTCCAACTCCCGGTTATCGGTTATTTTCTGGGAAGTATCGGAGTAATCACCCCGCAGTTTTTGGGCAAAGGACGTCCCTACGCCGTCGTGGCAATTTTAATTGCGGGCGCGGTGTTATCGCCGCCGGATATTCTCACACAGGTTTTGCTGGCCGGGCCATTGTATCTCTTGTATGAGTTAACGATTATTATCGTGAGATTAACCGGACGTAAAAAAGATGAAGTTGAAGAAGAGTCTTGATTAAATAGTCGTACGGATATATCTATATAAACGTATAAATAAAAAATCGATTGCGGGGAGATAAACGATGAATGCTGTTAAAAAATGGATTTTGGCGGTGAGGGCACCGTTTTTTACCGGTATCGCAATACCGATTATTTTTGGTGCTTCGTTAGGATATTATATAACCGGTAACTTTCACTGGGGACTATTTATTGTTACTCTGATCGGTGGTGTCTGCGCCCAGGCGGCGGCCAATCTATCCAACGATTATTTCGATCATAAAACGACCGATGACGATATCAATCCGCATTTCACCCCGTTTTCCGGCGGCTCGCGGATGATACAAAACAAAATATTAACGCCCCGTACGGTAATTATCGGCGCCTTTGTATGCTGGGGAATTTCTCTGGTTTCGGGTATTTATCTGACATTACAAACGCCCGGTTACTGGATATTGCTTCTGGCCGGACTTGGTTTTATTGGTGGTTTTTTCTACACCGCCACGAAAATGGCTTTCTCCTACAACCGTGTCGGTGAGTTGGCGATTCTGGTTAATTTCGGTATTCTGCCGGTGATGGGTTCGTACTATGTGCAAACTGGCACGTTCAGTTGGTTGTCGTTCTGGTCGTCGTTCCCGATAGGTTTCTTAATCACGGCGATTTTGTATATCAACCAATATCCCGATTATGAAGCCGACAAGGCGGTACAGAAAAATCATCTGGTGGTTACATTCGGGAAGAAGACCGCGCGTATCGGTTATTATTTTCTGATATTCGGAAGTTACTTTGGTGTGATACTCTTAGTACTATTCGCCAAACTTACACCTTACTCACTCGTTGCATTATTGTCATTACCGGTAGCGATGAAAACAGTTAAGATATTCTCGCGTGAGTACGAAAAGGTCAAAGAGATTATCCCGGCGCAGGCAGGCACGATCCAGGTGCATCTGCTGGTCGGTCTTTTGATGTCAATCGGTTGTGTGGTTGGGGCGTTGGTGTGATCTAAAAAAGTAGGTCGAAGACCCCGTTGGGATTTTTACCCCGGAAAGGTTTCGACAAGAAATATTGGAGGAAAAAGATGGTGTCACGCATTAATGGTTTAGTATTGATTGTTCTAATCTCTATAATACTTGCTGGTTGTTCCGGTTCTGGTGAAAAGTCGTCCAGTGATAGACGTAAAGAACTGAAGAAATCGAAATTGGGACGGGATGTAATGGTGGCTTGCTGGGATGACAATGCACAAACCGCTTTCGATAAGAAAGTCGATATATCTCTCGATTCGTTGCTGCGAATTAATCGGAGCTGGAATGTCGGCGTCCAAAGCGTCCAAAAGTATACCGATTCCGTATCAAGAGGTTCATCCGATCCGTACGCTACGTCTGAAGATTTGGAGAAAAAGAAACAAAGGCGGCAAGAATCGATCCTTGATGCTATCGATAGTTTTTATACTGAGTGGATAACATCGGTAGACGAATATTTATGCATTAAAGATACGATTGGTTGTAGTAGATATAATGCCGATGTTCAATACGCATCGGCGGGAAGCTCAAAGCGCGAAATAAAATATGTCCCTCGACCACCGAAGTATCATAAATATGGTTATTCCGGTCTTAATCTTAATAAAAATAAACTCTATAAAATAGATTTTAAGGCGAAACGAGGTTACGTACGCAATAATAGATTTATACAGGATACAATATGGTACTGGCATGCCGGCGGCAAGTTTGATTTACCATTGGAACTGGCGAAAGAGATTGATGTTGTAGACAAAATAGGTTTTCTTGAATCGATTTATAGAGTTTCAAAAAGTCCCCCCAATAGACTTTCGGGTCTCGATATTTCCTGCCCACAGTTTCAACTGGTTGCCAGTATTTGGACAATTGAGTCCGATACGGTTTGGCGATGGTCGGCCAGCGCATTAGATGATTAAAGTCAGTAGATCGGGTTCCGAATCTTGGATTTATCGGAGATGAGAAACCCGACATCTTTCTATAAAATACTCTAAGTGATATCTACAACAACTTCTTAATCGTGCCGACCAGCTCATCCGACATCGGCTCGACTTTGGAATTAAAACGAGTGACTATATTACCCTCACGATCCAGCAGAAACTTGTTAAAATTCCAACTGATATCGCCGGGGAAACCGGATTTTTCGGTCAGATCGACATACAGTGGGTGTTTGTCTTCGCCCTTGACAGATATTTTTGCCATCATTGGAAAGGTAACATCGAATTTGGATTGGCAGAAATTAAGAATTTCCTCATTGCTGCCCGGTTCCTGGTTGCCGAAATTGTTGGCCGGAAATCCAAGAATCACCAAACCGCTATCTTTGAACTTGCGGTACAGTTCTTCAAGTCCGGCGTATTGTTTGGTAAAGCCGCATTTACTGGCCACATTAACGATTAGTATCACATTACCTTCATATTTAGCAAGACTGGTCGAATCGCCGGTAATGGTGTTGAACGGGATATTCATTAAACTATTCATTTTCACATCTTTCACATCATCGGTTAGCAGCATTTTATCGATGCTTTGGTCATCGTTTTTTTCTTTTTCGCCGCCGACCGCAGCCGAAAACAAAAACAACGAGAATATTAGAATAATATATTGAGACATGCCCCGACTCCTTTTGCTTTGAATTCCTTATATAATGTGAAAAACAGATAAATATCTAATAGGTTCCCGGCGATTGAGGTGGGGTACGCGGCCATTTTATAAATTTCGTCAATTCACTTGACTATCCCCACGAAAAAAATAGATTAAAATCAAAAGGATTAATTTAGCGGGCGTAATTCAGCGGTAGAATGCAAGCTTCCCAAGCTTGACGTCGTGGGTTCGACCCCCATCGCCCGCTTTAATTATGGCTATTTGTGGCTATGAAAATTGTTGATGTGGACATAAACTCGCCGTTTTACGGGCAAATCAAACCGGGGGATAAGCTGCTTTCGATAAATGATGAGCCGGTTTATGATACGGTTGATTTTATGTTTAAATCCTCCGAGGACAGCCTCCGCCTGGTTTTTGAAAATAATGATGGCGAGCGGATTGATTTTGACATCGAGGACACCCCGTATCTTGGCTTGATATTCGAAAAAGATAAAATCCTGACCTGCAAAAATAAATGTATTTTCTGTTTTATACATCAACAGCCGAAAGGGATGCGTCGCCCGTTATACATCAAAGATGAAGATTACCGGTTGTCGTTCACGCATGGCAATTTCATCTCGATGTCGAACCTGACCGAGGCCGATATCGATCGGATTATCAAACAGCGATTATCACCTTTGTACATATCGGTGCATACGACCGATGACTCTTTACGTCGATATATGTTCTGCAATAAAAAACTGCCGCCGATAGTACGCACGCTGAAACATCTGATAGATAACGGAATAATGTTTCATACGCAGGTCGTGGTCTGCCCCGGTATCAACGACGGTAAATATCTGGAAAAAACTATCGATGATTTATATGCATTATTCCCCGGTATCAAAACAGTCGGAGTTGTCCCGGTTGGGTTAACCAAATACCGCGACAATCTTCCCAAGCTTGACAACTTTTCTTCCGAAGGCGCCGACGCAGTAATCAATTACATAGATAAATGTCAGAAAAAGTTTTTGTCCGAAAATGGAACCCGTTTTGTTTTTGCCGCCGATGAATTTTATATCAAAGCCGGGCGCGAATTACCGACGATGTCGGAGTATGAAGAGATGGAGCAGTTCGAAAACGGAGTTGGGATGATGCGTAAATTTCTGACAGATTTTAACCGCCGTAAAAGAAGTATGGTACAATTTAAACGAAACAAAAAAGTCGCGATGATGACCGGGGTTTCGGCGTATGAAATCATCAGGGATAATATTATTTCATGTTTGCAAAACAACAAATTGCCGGTCGATATTTTCCCGGTTAAAAATAATTTCTGGGGACGCGACGTCACGGTCAGCGGTTTATTAACCGGTCGCGATTTACTCTCGGCGGTGCGGAAATTAAATATAGACTACGATATCGCATTACTACCGCCCAACTGTCTGAATAATGATGATCTCTTTTTGGATGACCTTTCGCTCGAATCTTTTAGGAAAAAAGCGGGTATGGAAATTAAGGTCGGTTCGTACATCCTGATCGATACACTAAAAGAGGTGATGGTGTGAGTCTTCCCCTGGTTGCATTAATCGGTCGTCCCAATGTCGGTAAATCGTCGCTGTTTAATCGTTTCTTGCAGAAACGACTGGCCATTGTTGATGATACTCCCGGTGTGACACGGGATCGTAACTACTCATTGTGCGAGTGGGCGGGACGGCAGTTTTATTTAATCGACACCGGCGGGATTATCCCCGGTTCCAAAAGCGGTATCAGCCGGATGGTTCTCGAGCAGTCGGAGATGGCGGTCGAGCAGGCCGATTTGATTGTTTTTATCGTCGATTGTTTGACCGGGCTGGATAATATCGATCAGCAGATCGCCGTCCGTCTGTTAAAGTCCGACAAAAAGGTATTGCTTCTTGTTAACAAGGTTGACCGGGAGCTGGATGAGGGTGAGATATATCAGTTTATGCGTCTCGGGCTGGGCGAACCGCTGGCAGTATCGGCTACGGTCGGTCTCGGTATCGGCGAGGCGCTTGATAGTATCGTCGAGCTGTTGCCACCGGTCGATGAAACTTTCGGTGAGGATGAGGCGGTCAGGATTGCCGTTATCGGGCGGCCTAATGTCGGCAAGTCGATGTTTATAAATCGGCTGATTGGGGAGGAGCGGACAATTGTTTCAGATATCCCCGGTACCACCCGTGATGCGGTCGATACACCGTTTGAATTCGAAGGACGCAAATATGTTCTTATCGATACCGCCGGATTAAGGCGTAAGTCGAAAGTCAAAGAAGATATCGAGTACTATACCACCCTTCGAACACTAAGGACCATCGAAAACTGCGATGTTGCCGTTATTCTGCTTGATTCCTCGGAGGGTCTGCTTTTTCAGGATTTAAAAGTTATCGAAGATGCCGCCGCCGCCCGGCGCGCGTTGGTGCTGGTAGCTAACAAGTGGGATCTGGTCGAGAAAGACGAACGCACCGCCGACCGTTTTACCGAGGAAATACGGGCCAATGCGAAGACATTATCGTTTATTCCCATTATATATATATCGGCCCTGACCGGTCAGCGAGTCATTAAGAGTATCTCTTATATAAATAGGGTGTATGACAACTGGTACCGCCGTCTGCCGACTTCGGAATTAAATAAGTTTCTCGAAGAGGTGGTGCAAAAACAACCTCCCGCCGCCGTGCGAGGTAAGTACATCAAGTTGTACTATATCACCCAGCCCGCTATCCGACCGCCAACCTTTATCTTTTTTTGCAACTACCCGAAATCTCTGCAGAAGAGTTATCTTCGGTATCTTGAAAATCAACTGCGTTCGCGATACGATTTTGAAGGTATTCCGATTCGAATTAAGGTGAAAAAACGTACATAAAAAAACCCGCCGATTTTTATGTTGTAAATCAGCGGGCCTCTTCTCTGGGCTGGTTTTATCGAGAGAGCTTTTTTCTTAGTTTAATTCCGGCCAGGCCGAGTCCAATCAAAATCAGAGTGGCCGGCTCCGGGACGGCTGCTGTATCAGGGCGACAGGTCTTGTTTTCACCGTACCTGTTGGAACCATCGCCGGCGCGACGATTACGAAAACCATGAAAATGTCCTGCGCTCCAACCGTAACTTCCTGTGGCAACATCCCATCCATAATAGTTACTGTCATAATCATAAATACCATGCAGACTGGTGATAGACTCATCATCCACCCGGTAAGTGGTTACGTACCCGGTGGAGAAGGTTGTCAACTGGGCGTTGGCGGCTGCGGTTATCAGGACCATCAAGATTATAATTCCAATTGCTTTTTTCATTTAATCACCTCTCTGATTCTTGTTTTTATGCAATTTTCGCGCCCGGATGAGATACCATCAGCCCGGTATAGGGCGTTTCCTATACCATTATCTATGCCCAATGAGGTATCTTTTGTCAATCATGGTTGTCGCTTGATGTTGCCGTAAGTGCATGACTGGCAATAGAATTGGCGGGTTGAGCGTCTCGCCGTATAGGATCCGGCGGCGGTTCTATTCGCGAATTTCGGTTGTCGGGCTTAACTGAAAAAAAATTTTTCTTTTTTTATGATTTTCGAGCGACTATTAGAAACGGCGTAAAACCGAAAAATCGGAATATTTGTAATATTCATACTGCCGTTTTTGTGCAATGTATTATCGATACACGACTGCGCTTTGCATATATATCTGACTATTTCATAAAGATTTAGGTGCGGATAGGGTAAAATAGCGGCGATAGATGCCGATTATGTTCTTATGACACAAGCAAATCAGACAATTTCGGTAGAAGATCAAATCTTCGAATTACAGAGTAATCTGGAAAAAACGCGGTGGACACTTCGCGATATGGCTACAATGGGAGCATTGATAGCCTCTATCCATGATCTGGAGAAAATTCTATCGGTCGTTATGGAGATGTCTATCCGTACGGTAGAGGGCGAAGTCGGATTAATACAATTGAGTGAAAACAATGAACTGGTCACACGGGTGAATTGGGGCGTTGATGATGCCATAATCAAGAGCATTATTTACAAGGATAATGAAGATATCTCAAGCTACTGCTACAACAAGCAGGAGGCAATAATCGAGGCCGATTTTAATCATAAACTTGAATTCGGCCCAAAAATAAAAAGTTTCCTGGCTCTTCCGATCCAGTCACGGGCACACTGCCATGGTACAGTATTGATTATTAACAAATCAACCGGTGATAGTTTCAGTGAAATCGATATGTCGAATCTCGAGATGTTGATGAATTTTGCGGCGGTATCAATTGATAATTCGCTCCTGCTTAAAGAATCTCTGGAGCGGCAGAAGTTCGAACAGGAAATGGAAATCGCCCGCCAGATACAGGAAACGATTTTACCTGACCGAGAGGCAAAAATCGATGGTGTCGATATTGGGACCGCTTATTTTCCGGCACGCGAGGTTGGCGGTGATTTTTACGATATGATAGAAATCAACGCCAGCGATTTCCTGTTTGTTATTGGTGATGTTTCCAATAAAGGGGTGCCGGCGGCGATGGTTATGTCGGCTGCTTCGGCGATTATCAAAGCTCAGCTGGATCGTGACCCGTCGGTCAATCCGGCAAAATTGGTCGCCCGACTGAATAACATCTTGTGCAGCGGTATTATTAAATCGCATCAGATGTTTATAACCTTGTTTATTGCTCGTTTTAATATGGAAAAACGTAAACTTGCCTATTGCAATGCGGGGCATCTGCCGCCGCTGTTTAAGAAATCAGAAAACGATGAAATCGTCGAGCTGAAATCAGGAGGAACATTTGTCGGACAGTTCCCCGATTTGGATTTCAAACAGGGTGAGATTACGTTTAATACGGGCGACTCTATTTTTGCCTTTACCGATGGTTTAACCGAGGCGGAAAATGTATCGGGTGAGTTGTTCGGGACCGAACGGGTCAAGCAGGTTTTCTCGACCGTTAAAGATGTTACCCCCGGCGAGTTTTGTATACGGGTTAAAGAATGGATTAATCGTTACGCCGAGGGCGCCAGCGAGGATACGGTCGATGATTTCACTTTGGTAAATTTACGGATAACGTGATTATGGGGGAGATTAAGTTCATATACGAGTCGGTGCTGGAGTCCGAAGGTCGGGCTTATGCCGATGTTAAAAAAATCCTGCAGGAAAACGGGATTCCGGCTAAGGCAATGTATCATATCATGCTGGCGATATCAGAGGCGTTTACTAATGCTCTGATACACGGTAACAATTATGATTCAGCCAAAAAGATAGAAATTCGCCTGAATGTTAATCCTGATACAATTTCTGCCGATGTTATAGATGAGGGCCTCTGTGACCTTAAGGCGCTGAAAAACAGAAAACCGTCCATTTCTACCGATGAGGGAGGTCGGGGAATCGACTTAATTGAAAAGATGGCCGATGAGCTGGAGGTTCGAAAGAGTAAGGATACCGGCGGGATGCAGGTGTCGATGAAATTTTACAGAGACAAGTATGAAAATAAAAAAGGTCATTTTGTATATCGGAGGTAATGATGGAATTTGATAAGCGCGAACAAGGCAACATCACAATTATATCCCTGACCGGACGGTTGGATCTGAGTAACGGGGGGAAACTCAAAGAGGAAATAAAAAGCCTCCTGACTTCCGAAAAGTTGTACATCCATCTTAATATGAATAATGTGGAGTTCGTTAACAGCTCCGGTCTTGGTGCCCTGGTTTCGATTATGAAAGAAGTCAGACTTCAAAAAGGTCGGTTGACATTATCGGATTTGGCCGATTATGTCCAGGAGATATTCGACATCACGCAGTTGTCGCATATTTTTGAGATTTTCGCCACCGAGAAGGAAGCTTTGAGTTCATACGAAATGGTGCCCAGTAATTAATCGACCAATTGCTAACTTGATATATATAACAACTGTGAGGCAACCGAGTGAGGCGAAAAAATATTTTAGTCGTGGATGACGAACTTCTTATTCGTGATCTGCTGTACGATTTCTTCTCGGAGAAGGATTGGGGAGTATCGGTTTATGATAGCGGTGAAAAGGCGCTTGAGGCGGTTAAAAACCGTCGATACGATATCGCTCTGGTTGATCTGAAGATGCCGGAAATCGACGGCTTGTCGTTTATTAAGAAACTGAGAAATATTCATACCACTATTCCGGTGGTGGTAATGACCGCCTTTCCGTCGGTGGAAACGGCCATTGAAGCTCTGCGTCTTAAGGTTGATGATTATATCATCAAACCGTTTAATATTAACAAATTATACAAGACGCTCGATGCTCTTATTGAACGTCACCGGAAACAGGTCGAAGCGGTCGAGACCGAAGACCTGCAACTGTAAAGACAGATTTATTACCGCATACCATACATATTTGTATGCCGTAAATATTTTCGATATATACAGAACGCCGGGCTGTCCCCGGCGTTTTGTATTTAATCACACACCAAATATTCCATAGTTTTTTTGTTGCAAAGAAAATATCGTTTTCTTTTCTTTTTTTCAGGAAAGCAGGAACGATAGGCGATGGAAAGCAAAAAAGAACTCGACATGGAAATCGATAACGACGTCGTGCAATTCGCCGAGTCGTACGCTTCATTTAATAAAATCATTAATAAAGTCCAAAGACAATACCTTTCGCTGAAAGAAACTTACGAAAAACAATCGGAAGAACTTCAGTCGGTCAACCGGACATTACAATCAACAATGATTGAAAACCGGGTGGTGACCGAATTTTTGGATAGTATCCTTAATTCGCTGTCATCGGGGGTTATTGTCATTGACAAATCGGAAATGGTTACCCTGATAAACCCGGCGGCCCGTAAAATTCTTGAACTTGAAGACAATGTAAAAAAAACCAAAGGAAAGCATTACAGCAATTTGTTTCCGGATGAGGTCATAAAGGATGGTTCGGTTGTCGAGACTATTCGCACCGGTGAGACAATCACTAATGTTTCCCGTAAAATCATTACATCATACGGTACAACTTTGTCACTTTCGGTTTCGACCTCGTTGTTAAAAAATCGCGGTGATGAAATAGTCGGAGCGGTGGAACTGTTTTATGACGTATCAAAAATCGAGCGGATGGAAGAACAACTGTCACGTATGAAAGTTCTCGCCTCACTCGGTGAGATGGCGGCGACTATCGCGCATGAAGTACGGAACCCTCTGGCCGGTATTGGTGGGTTCGCCTCGCTTCTGGCGCGTGATCTAAGCGATGATCCGGCTAAACGTGACATGGCCAAAAATGTTGTCGAGGGTGTCGAAAATATCAACAAAACTATCCAGACACTGCTTGATTTTGCACGACGCGAGAAGGTGAACAAAGCCAGTGTCGATCTGAATGCTTATCTAAACATTGTCCTTGATGATTTCGAACTATCGAATAAGAATAATTCGCGAACCATCAAGCGATGTTTCTCGTCAAAAGACAGTATCTCGGTAGATATTGATCGTCAGCTTTTCAAACAGGCGATTATTAATCTGGTGAAAAACAGTTATGAAGCGTGCGGTAATGATGCCCGGGTTTGTATTATGACCGGTATTCTGCCGCTGGCGCGGGCCCAGAAAGAATACGGCGATAAATTCGAACTGGCCGCCGGTGAAACACTGGCGCAGATAACTATAGAAGATAACGGTCCGGGTATACCGGAAGAAGATGTCGGCAAAATATTCTCGCCGTTTTTCTCGACTAAGGAAAACGGCACCGGTTTGGGATTGTCGATTGCATGGAAAATTGTCAAAGCCCACGGCGGCGATTTATCGGCGACTTCGCAGGTGGGAAAGGGGACGCGGTTTTCCATATTACTGCCGGTCTTAAATGAGTGATAAGAGGGAGAATTTTATGAAAATGAATATTCTGGTAGTCGATGATGACAAGCTGGCTAATGAGTTTTTTACCGTCACGCTCAAACGCGGCGGTTATAATGTCGATTCGGTTTTCTCCGGAGAGGAAGCGTTTGATGCCATCTCCGAAGGTGCGTACGACATCGTTGTAACTGACCTGAAAATGAAGGGTATGGACGGTATTGACCTGCTGAAAAGTATCAAGAAAAACCAGCCTGAGACAGTGGTGGTACTTGTTACCGCTTATGGTACGGTCGAAAATGCGGTCAAGGCGATGAAAATCGGTGCGTACGATTTTCTTCTGAAACCGGTAACTCCCGATGCTCTCGAAATGCTGGTCGAACGCGCCGCCGAGTTGATACGGTTAAGAAACGAAAACCGCCGCCTGAAATCCGATCTGGCTGATCGGTTCGGCAATATCATCGGTAAATCGTCGAAGATGAAAAAAATATTCGAGTTTATTGAAACTACCGCCGATGCTCGTTCGACCGTCCTTGTGACCGGCGAATCCGGAACTGGCAAGGAATTAGTCGCCAAGGCGATTCATTACAGCTCGAACCGTAAGGATGGACCCTTCATAAAACTTAACTGCGCCGCTTTGCCGGAGAATCTGGTCGAGGCCGAACTGTTCGGATATGAAAAAGGATCCTTCACCGGAGCGGTTCGTCAGCGTAAAGGTAAATTCGAGTTGGCCCACAACGGGACATTGCTTTTGGATGAAATCTCCGAGATGCCGATGGGGCTCCAGGCGAAACTTCTGCGTGTCCTTCAGGAGAAAGAAATCGAACGGATAGGTTCAAGTGTCACGATTGAGATTGATGTTCGGATTATCGCCACTTCTAATCGTGACCTGAAAGAGTTTATCAAAAAAGGCAATTTCCGCGAAGATTTATATTTCCGGCTTAATGTTATACCGATTCATATTGTACCATTACGCGAACGGATGGAAGATATCCCGTTGTTGGTTAATCATTTCATAAAAAAGTACAATAAAGAAAACGACAAAGAGGTGACGTCGGTCAATGATGATGTCATGCGGTTGCTATTAAAATATCACTGGCCGGGTAATGTCCGTGAACTTGAGAATTATATCGAGCGCGGTGTGGTGACATCGTCGGATAATACTCTTAAACGAACCGACTTTCCATCCGATCTGTCATTAGGCAAACTTGCCGACGAAATTCCGGGGATTGATATCGGGATGTCATTAGCCGACAGCGAAAAATATTTGATATTAAAGACGCTCGAAAAATACAACGGTAACAAAACCAAAGCGGCCGAAGTGCTTGATGTTACCCCGCGCACCATCCGCAACAAACTCGCCGAATATAACCTCGACAGCGACGATTAATCTATTAAGGGTTGGGCAGAACCAGAGTCCGGGTGCTTTTGCATCCGAACGATTTGGTTCTGCCAATCCCGGCAAGTTGTGGGCGGCAGCCCTCCGGTCTGCCCCTCGATAATATCCCGACTTCCACCATTCCCCGATATTTACCTGCTTCGGACTACATAATCGGCCCGAAATGCCGATATTTTTATTGATGAGGTATAAACAGGGTTTATTGTCGGATAGACATTTATTCCCGCCCAAAAACCAAAACTGTATGGGCAAAAAATGGATATAGCGACTATTGGCGGATTGATTCTGGGTATAGGGGCGGTCGTCGTTTCGTTTATTATGGAAGGCGGTCATATGGGTGCGATTATACAGGCGCCGGCGATGATGATTGTCCTCGGCGGTACGATTGGCGCCTCGGTGATTACCACCTCGATAAAAACGCTAACCAATATTCCGAGCTTTCTCCGCTATGCGTTTAAAGGCGAATCGGCTGACCTTCTCCAAACGATCGATAATATCGTCAGCCTTTCAGAAAAGGCACGTCGAGAAGGTATTCTTGGTTTGGAGAAAGATATGAACAAGGTCAAAGATCCGTTTTTCCGCAAGGCCCTGCAGTTGGTTATTGACGGTACCGAAGTGACGGTTTTAAAAGATATTCTCGAAACTGAGATTGCCTATATTGAGGATCGTCATAAAAAAGGTATTTTGTTTTTTCAGAAAATGGGCGGATTTTCTCCGACGCTGGGGATTATAGGGACAGTCCTCGGTTTGATTCATACTCTGGGAAGTACCTCTGATGCTTCGCGTATGGCGGAAGCTATTGCGGGAGCATTTATAGCAACGCTCTGGGGGGTGGCGATGGCCAACCTTTGTTATTTGCCCATCAGCGACAAGCTGAAAATGAGACATGAAGAAGAACTGGCCAAACTTGATTTGGTTACAGAGGGGGTTGTCTCAATTCAATCGGGCGATAATCCACGGATGGTAAAAACCAAGCTTCTATCATTCATCTCGCCCGCCATGCGAGGTACATAATGATGGCACGTCGCAAACGTTCCGATGAACACGAAAATCTCGAACGCTGGCTGCTGACTTACGCTGACTTGATAACTCTGCTCCTGGCGTTTTTTATCGTTATGTACTCTATGTCTCAGGTTGACGCCAAAAAATTCGGTAAAATGTCAAAGGCTCTCTCCGGTGTTTTAAAGGGTGGCGGAGTGGCCATTAAAAAAGGCGATGAAATCGGTTCGGCGCCCGGCAAAGGCGTTATGAAACTTGGACATCTGGTTTCTATCGGACATAAAATCGAGGAAAAATTCAAACGTCTCGGCGAGGATAAGCTGGTCAGTACCGAGCTTAACGAACGCGGTTTGGTTATTCACATTATGGAGTCGGCTCTGTTTAAAATCGGCTCGGCCGATCTGGAGCCTAAAGCCAAGATGACACTTGATATTATAACCAACCAGTTGACCGGTGTCAGTAATCATATCCGTGTCGAGGGTCACACCGATAACATTCCGATTAAAACCGATAGATATCCATCCAACTGGGAGCTGTCTTCGGCGCGCGCCACCGAAGTAGTGCGGTATTTTATTGAAAATCATGGTATCGAACCGAATAAAATTTCGGCATTGGGCTACGGTGAGTTCCGTCCGTTAAAACCGAACAACTCAGCCGAACATCGCGCCCAGAATCGACGTGTTGATATAGTTGTTTTAACCGCCGAGATGACTGCGGCCGAGCCAAAATCAGACTTTTATACGCCATAAACAATAAACCGGAAATATTTTCTGTCCCTTTCGACACAACTTTCCCATAAGATTCGACCGTTTATATAGCCCCAAAATCATAAGCCGTTACAACTCAACGAAATAGCCCGATATTTTCATTTTGGCATCAATCTTGTATTTGTCTTTGACGGATAAAGCTATGTCGAATATGATTAAAAATATCGTGCTGGATAATAGCGGGTTTCCGCTGTTGGAGAAGTTCCTTGATGTATCATCACTCCGACATAAATTAATATCAGGGAATATCGCCAACGTTTCGACACCCGGATATAAAAACCGCGACGTTGATTTTCATGGTGAATTAAAAAAGGCGCTTGATAATGACGGTCATCTCGAAATGGCTACCACCCAGCCGGGTCATCTGTCCGGCCGGCGCTCATCAAGCGGCACACCTGAGATACTCGTGGATAAATCGGGTGAAAGCAATGGTGTTAACAATGTCAATATCGACGAAGAAATGGCTGGCCTGGCCCGGAACCAGATTTATTACTCTGTCGGGGCAAGGCTTCTGGCCAACAAGTTCACCGCGTTGCGTAGCGCGATAAAGAGTGAGTAAGGTTTGTTATGGCGGGATTTTTGAATGCTATCGATGTTTCGGCCACCGGTCTGACGCTTCAGCGTAAGAAAATGGATGCGGTCGCTCAGAATATCGCTAACGCCGAGACAACCCGAACCAAAGAAGGCGGACCGTACCGACGTAAACGAGTCATCGTCTCCGAAGCCAAAAACGATGTCCCCTTCCAGACGGTTATGTCTCAGGCACGGAGTAAACTATCGTGCACCAACAGTAAACATATGTCCGGTCTGAAACGGTTTTCGAATAACAATATTGAAATTTCGAATACAAAAGGAAATGAAATAGCCGATCCGGCTTCGTCGTATCGGTTGGTGCATGATCCGGATCATCCCGATGCCGACGAAAACGGCATGGTTAAAATGCCCGATGTTGAAATTGTAACCGAAATGGTTGATATGATGACCGCCTCGCGCGCATACGAGGCCAATACAATGGCTATCTTAACTTCCAAGGAGATGGCCAAGAACGCACTGGAAATATAGGATTTAAAGAGGTAGATAGATTATGAAAATTAATCCGGTAGGAGTTGAAACTTATCGTCAGGCGATGGTGCAACGGCAGGCTGATAACAAAACTGTCGCCGATAACAAATCCCAGGTTAACGCAACACCTGTCAAGATACCCAATGATACCGAACGAACCGGTTCCGCGCTTTCGGTCAAACTGAAAGAAGGAACATTCACCGATATGTTGTCAGTCGAGGAAAAGCAGGCATTGGAGATGCTTTTCGACAAGTACAACAATATTAAGCAGGGTGATTACAGCTCTAACGGCGAAACCGGTCGGGCCCATCTGGGTAATCTGGTGGATGTAAAATTATGAGCAACCCCGTCGATTCAGTCAGTCGTCTGGTCCCCGGACTTCAGAGTAATATAAGCGGCGCCAAAACGTCGGCTAATGATGAAGACAAGGAGGCCAATTTTTCCGAAGTTTTCGGAAATCTGCTGAATTCGGTAAACTCTTTGCAAATGGATTCGGCCAGGGCGCAGGAGCTTTTGGCCAGCGGTGACGCCGCCGATTTACACCAGGTGATGATTGCCGCCGAGGAAGCCGGTATTGCGATGGACCTCCTATTGGAGATACGCAATAAGCTGGTGGATGCATATCAGACGATTATGCGAATGCCCATGTAATAAGGGCTGGTTTTGGTATTCCGCCATAGGATTTGGCGGAAGTTAGATAAATAGGAATTAACATGGACTACTTTAAACAATTATTTAAAAATCTCCTGGATTTTGCTAGGGCTATGACGCCGAGTCAGGCGATTATGCTTATTGGGGTAACGGCCGGTCTTATTGTCGGTATTTTTGTCGTGACCAGCTGGCTCGGAAAAGTTACCTACTCCACTCTCTATTCGAATCTTGACTCTTCCGAAGCGGGTGAGATTATTAATTATCTCAACGAAAACAAAATCCCGTACGAACTCTCCGATGGCGGCAATACCATATCGGTTCCATCGGGCGATGTGTATAAAGCGAGAATATCGCTGGCCTCACAGGGGATGCCCCGCTCGGGGAACGTCGGTTATTCCATTTTTGATCAATCCAATCTGGGAATGACCGAGTTTTTACAAAACTTGAATTTCCGAAGGGCGCTGGAGGGAGAGTTAATGCGGACTATTATGCAGCTCTCCGACGTCAAAGCGGCACGGGTGCATATTGTTATGCCCAAGGATCGATTGTTTAAAGAAGATAAAAAAGACGCGACCGCCTCGGTCGTCCTTAAATTACGGTCACCGGGTTGTCTTTCAAAATCACAAATTGCCGGTATTGCACATCTGGTCGCCTCGTCGGTGGAAGGTTTAAAACCGGGTAATATTTCTATACTGGATTACGACGGTAATCTTTTATCATCGGAGACTAAATCGGATGAACTCGCCGGTCTGTCATCCTCACAGCATGAAGTCCGTATGAATGTCGAAGAATATCTTGAAGATAAGGCGCAGTCGATGCTGGATGGTCTCGTCGGTGTCGGACGTTCTATTGTTAGAGTGACGGCCGAGCTTGATTTCCAGCAGGTCGAAAAAACTTCCGAGTTGTACGATCCCAATTCGACTGTCGTGCGCAGTGAAGAAAAAACCGAGGAAACCAAATCCGCTTCAGAAAAACAGGAAGAGATTGCGCAGAGCAACGATGAAAACACTATCGAAACTTCAGTTACCAACTACGAAATAAACAAAACGGTTGAACATATTATCAATTCGATCGGCGGTATCGATCGCCTGTCGGTAGCGGTGCTTCTTGATGGTAAGTATCAGGAAGCGGAAAACGCCGATGGCGTAATGGAGTTGACCTACCAGGCCCGCTCGCAGGAGGATATCGATCGTATCTCCGCCGTAGTTAAGAACGCTATCGGTTTTGATACCCAGCGTAACGACCAGATCGAAGTCGTTAATCTTCCGTTCGATAAAACCTCAATGGAATACGAGCAGGATAAACTTGATTCGATTTATCAGTACGAAATGTTATATAACATCGGTAAAAAAGTCGGGATGGTATTGCTCGCGATTGTTGCCTTCCTGTATCTCCGCAAAAAACTCAAAAAGTTGTTTGTCTCATTGGGACGGATTCTCCCGCAGTCCACTACTCGTGTGGCGCCGCAGCGCCCTGTAACGGCGGCACCATCGAAGGCGGAAGCGGTTGAGGAGGAAGAATCGCAACCCGATCTGGAAGTCAAAAAACGAGTTCCGAAACTGGTCGATAGAATGCAGGAGACGGCCAAAAACCGGCCCGAAGAAATCGCCAAAGTTATCAAGACTATGATGGTTGAGTAGGAGGTTGGGTTATGAAAATAAGATATGAAGATTTACGACCTCTGCAAAAATCGGCCATCGCTCTGGTGGCGTTCGGACCGGAAATTTCCGGTATGGTTTTAAAAAGTATGCCGGAGCAGGATGTCGAGAAAATTACGATTGAAATCGCCAACCTCGGTGATGTCCCGCCCGATATCGAGGAAAAAGTTGTTGATGAATGTTACCAGATATTTATGGCCCGCCAGTATATCTCGCAGGGTGGTATCGATCTGGCGACCGAAATTCTCGAACGGGCCATGGGCGCAAAAAAGGCGCGGGAAATTTTATCGCGTTTGGAATCATCGTTCCGGACTTCGGGATTTAATCTGCTGAAAGATATCGATGCCCGTCAGTTGACCGGGTATCTTCAGAATGAACATCCGCAGACTATCGCGTTGATTTTATCCCAGCTAAGCCCGCACCAGTCGGCGGCGGTACTATCCGAATTACCGTCGGAACTTCAGGCCGAAGTTGCCCTACGCGTTGCCACGATGGAGAAAATTTCACCCGATGTTTTAAAAGAAATTGAGGCGACTCTTGAGGGGCAGTTTGCTTCCGAAAGCTCACGGGATCTTTCCGTTTCCGGTGGGGCAACGACGATGGCGGAAATTCTTAACCTGATTGAAAGCTCGGCCGAGAAAAATATTCTTCAGTCGATTGAGGCCGAGAATGCCGATCTCGCCGCCGAGATTAAAAATATGATGTTTGTCTTTGACGACCTTGTTCTGCTTGACGACCGCTCGATTCAGCGACTCCTTAAAGAGGTTGAAACCAAAGACCTGTCGATTTCGCTGAAAGCGGCGGCCGATGAAGTCCGTGAAAAGATTTACTCTAACGTCTCCGAGCGTGTTGCTGTGATGATTAAAGAAGAAATGGAATTCATGGGGCCGATGCGTCTCTCAGACGTCGAAGCGGCCCAGCAGCGAATTGTCGAGGCGGTGCGCCAGCTGGAGGAGGAAGGCCAGATCGTGATTTCCGGACGCGGCGGTAAGGAGGATGTCATTGTCTAAACTTTATCGTTCCGGCGTTACGTCTGAAAAAGTCATCATCGGTGAATACCGCTCCGATATCGAAGCCGATCAGAGAGCTGAAGATAGAGTCAATCAGCTGTTTTTGGATATTTCGATACTGACCACAATCGAGGGGAAAAAGATTGTCCCGGTGCAGGAACTTCTGAAAATCGAACAGCAAATGCAGAGGGAAAAAGAAGCCTCGGCTAAAAACGGCTATGACGAAGGTTACCGGAAGGGACTTGAGACCGGACACCGCGAAGCGCAGGAAGTGGTCAATAACTTTGCCGGACTTATAAAAGACGCGACCAATCAAAGAGAGGTGTTGTACGAGGAAGCGCGCGGTAAAATTCTCGAACTGGTTGTTCTTATTGCCCATAAAGTAACCTGTGAAGCGGCGCGTATCGATCCTGATGTCACGGCCGCTATTATCAATAATACAATCGATAAACTGGTTGATAAAACGCACATAAAAGTCAAGGTGCATCCCGATCACCTGCCGATTATCGAGCGGCAAATTGACCGTTTCAAAGGCGATTCAACCATTGTTAAAGAGATCATTATCGAACCGGACAGGCGCGTGCGTCATGGCGGATGTTTTATCGAAACGCCGACTGGTGATATCGATGCCCGGGTCGAGTCGCAACTTGGTATTGTCGCCGAAGCAATCGGTGAACACGAGGAGGAATCGTGAAAACGATTCCATACGATCTCTATGCCAGCCGCATTAAAAACGCCGGAACTATCAAGCAGTCCGGACGTGTCGTTCAAATTGTCGGTTTGATAATCGAATCGATCGGCCCGGCCGTTTCGGTTGGCGATTTATGCCGAATAGAAAATCCGGACAACGGTGAAGTTATCCGCGCCGAGGTGGTCGGCTTCCGCGATAATCGCACACTACTTATGCCGCTGGGATCGATATCCGGAATAACTCCGGGATCGATTGTCATTTCAACCGGCGAACAGCTTAGAATTTCGGTTGGTGATGAACTTATCGGACGAGTGTTGGGCGGATTGGGACAGCCGATCGACAACGGTAAACAAATTTTAACGGCCGTTACCCGGCCGATTATATCGAATCCGATTCAGGCGTTGAAAAGAAGACGTATCACCGAACCGGTTCGTACCGGCGTGAAAGTAATCGATGTCATGGCCGCCTGCGGCAAGGGACAACGGATGGGTGTTTTTGCCGGCTCCGGAGTCGGCAAGTCGATTTTGCTGGGGATGATTGCCCGTGGTTCCACCGCCGACGTTAATGTCGTGGCGCTGGTGGGGGAGAGGGGCCGCGAGGTCCGCGAGTTTATCGAAAAAGACCTTGGGCCGGATGGTTTGAAAAAATCTGTGGTGGTTGCGGTAACTTCCGATCAACCGGCTTTGATTCGTATCAAGGGTGCGATGGTGGCGACGACTATCGCCGAATATTTCCGCGATCAGGGTAAAAATGTAATGCTCTTGATGGATTCGCTAACACGAATCGCCATCGCTCAGCGCGAGGTTGGTCTTGCCGCCGGCGAACCACCGGCGACTAAAGGATACACACCGTCGGTGTTTGCTATGTTGCCCAAACTACTGGAGCGCGCCGGTACTAACGAGCGTGGTTCTATTACCGGTATGTATGCGGTACTCGTCGAAAGCGATGATTTTAACGAGCCGATCTCCGATGCGGTCCGTTCGATTCTCGACGGTCATGTCGCGCTTTCTCGTAAGATGGCGGCGCTTAATCAATATCCGGCGGTTGATGTGCTCGATTCTATCAGTCGTTTGATGATTGATATCTGTCCGCCGGAACATATTGAGCTGGCCGGAAGAGTTCGCGAAGTGGTAGCTACATATCGCGAGTCGGAGGATTTGATTAATATCGGGGCTTACGTCAAAGGTTCTTCACCGAAAATCGATTACGCTATATCAAAAATCGATGCCCTCAATCAGTTTTTCCGCCAAGAAATAAAAGAGTACAGTAATCTCGATGAAGCGCTGACCACACTCGGCGAAATAATGGATAGTAATTCTGAGCAGGCGACCGATGAAAAAATTCAACTTTCGGTTGGAAAAACTACTCCAGCTTAAGGCCCACATCGAAAAAGAGAAACAGAAAGTTCTCTCCCAGGTCACCCAAAAAGTGTTTAACCAGGAAAGAGCGCTGGGTAACATAGATTCATCCCGAAAAAATATACAAGGTGAACAGCGTTCGTTTCTCACCGGTGCCGTCAACACCAGTATGATGTCAGCTTATTCAAGGTATTACCTGAAATTAAAAAAAAACGAATTACTTGGCCGCGAAATGCTTGGTGCCTTGCGCATAGAGCAGGAAGATAAACGACAGGATTTGGTCAAGGCGACCCGCGTCAAAAAAATATATGAGAAATTAAAAGAACGTAAGCAGGAAGAATTTAGTTCCGAGTATCAAAAGCAGCTTCAGAAGGAACAGGATGAAATTGCCTCATTGATGCTCCAGCATAAAAAATCCCAAAACCAATCCTCGCAATCGTAACGTCACTTCAGAATTTCTGCATCATTATATAGACATAAAAAAACTCCCGTTTTAAACGGGAGTTTTTCAGATGATAGTAGAAAGGTCCGTTCTATTTCAGTAAAATCATTTTTCTGCTTTGTGAAAATCCTTCAGTCTCCAACCGGTAAAAATACACACCCGAGGCCACCTGCTGTTGATTGTCATCCCTGCCGTCAAATGTAACCGTATGTATTCCGGCCGGAAGCGATTCATTAACCAGCGTTTTTACGCGTTGTCCCAGAACATTGATAACTTCCAGACGAACAAACGACTGCCTCGGCAGATCAAAACTGATGTTTGTAGTCGGGTTAAACGGGTTAGGCACATTCTGCTCAAGCGCAAAATCATCCGGAATCAAAGGATCATACCGCTCCTCAACATCGGTTGTCGTTTTAATGTCAACATAACCGTAGGTGAAGTACGGTGTAAACTTGCCGCCTCCATCAGCCGCCGTCAAAGTAAATTCGAGCGACTGTGAATCAAGGAACCTGGTTGAATCGATGGTCACCGTTTCGTCTGCCGCCGTCGACTCGATATCAAAAAGAATAGTCGCCAGTGTCCCGGAACCGGAATCCAGCGGAGTTACTTCATTAAATTCCAGAGTAATCAATATCTGCCTTAATTGACTTCGCAGATCGATTTCTATGTTTGACGCATCACTACCGCGTGTCCCGACAAAACTGGTATCATTATAGATCAGATAGTCGGATGAATATTCCAGCGCCAGATCGATCTGAGTCAGCGGTTCGGAATTGTATCCGTAAACATTAACCGACACGGTATTACCGGGTGAACCGACAATCCTGTCCACCCAAACCGAATCGGGGCTGGGTGGTGGTTCGACCACATGTATCACACCTTCATCTATTTCCGGAAAAATAAAACTGGAAGCAATCGAATCGGCGAATCGGGTTGTCATGGTATCATCATAGGGAGGTGTCCCAAACGGCCATTTACCATTAACTACGTCAAAATATAAGTCACCGGCGGAGGATGAAGCGGTAAAGTATAAATTGCAGAGCATACCGGTTCCGGGCGGAATATTCTCGTACAGGTCATAAACGTAAAAGTTTATAAGATTGGCCGAATCGCGGAATATAACCTGAAGGTCTTCAAAATCTACGAGCCTGCTTCCGGCGATAGAAAACGAATCGATGGCGAGATAATTATTATTGTAATCCAAGACCATTTCGAGCGCCGAGATAGTTTCATCATTATAGAAGTAAACCGGAAGCACAATATCTCCGCCAGCCATACCGGAGGTCGATTCAATCCGAAGCGTATCGGGGGTGCCGGGGTCTGCCAGAACTGCCGAACCCGGAAACAAGGCGATTATACAAATAATAAAGAATAATTTAATAGTTTTCATAGGGCCTCTTATAGTATTGCAATTGTCCTTACAGCAAATGCAATGCAACTATACTCTTTTTTTAACTTCTTTACCCGCAGATTAGTTAAACCAGTAGTAACCCCATACGTACCAAAGAATAATCTTGAAAGAATATAATCAATTCTGCTTCGCCGAGCAAGCGCTAAATCGCCTTGAAAGCCGAATATGAAAATCTTTGCATCAATTCGATACCGAATAAATTCAGTTGGATTCAAAACCCGGGTTTTGACTTTTTTCAGGAAGATTTGTTATCGGTCAACGGAAATATTTTCCCGATCAGGGAATCAGTTGTTTCGATTATAAGAACAGCCTTCTGCCTTAAGCCGTTGATAGACAATACAATATAAAAAGAGTATGGCGACGGTCCAACTGTGGCACAACCCTTGCTTAAAACTAAAGTGGAGAAATATACTATGCTTAAAGGATTATATCAATCAGCGTCGGCGATGCTTCCCCGGCTGAAACAGCAGGAAGCAATTGCCAACAATCTGGCCAACGCCTCGTCACCCGGCTTCAGAAAAGATATGATTTTTACACAGGAGCTTTCGCGGGCGCAGGCCAAACAGACAATTCGTAAAACCGACTGGGAAAACCCGATGATTGATCAGGTCTATACCAGTTTCGAACAAGGCCCGCTGGACAAGACCGAAAATGCGCTGGATCTCGCCATCGAGGGCGACGGTTTCTTTGTTTATGAGACCGAGACCGGCGAGACTGTTTATTCCCGGGCCGGAAATCTGGCTATTGATACCCAGGGTTATCTGGTAAACGCGGATGGTCAGCGATTACAAAGTGATGGTGGTGCTATTAGTGTCGGGACCGGGACAGTTTCCGTCTCCGAAGCCGGACAGGTCTCGGTTGATAATGTCCTGCAGGCGTCAATCCAGGTGGTCGATTTTGATGACAAAACCATCCTTGAAAAATCAGGAAGTACCGGTTTCACGCCTCCGGAAGGAATCGAACCGGCGGCGGCCGTAAATTTTGCCATCCGACAGGGATATCTGGAAACAGCCAATGTCGAGATAATCCAGGAGATGGTCAACATGATAATCTCCTACCGCAATTACGAGGCTGATGCCCAGGCAACCAAGGCACAGGATGAATCGCTCGCAAAGCTGATGGCCAATGTCGGACGCTTGTAAAGGGGATAATTGAAGGAGTAAACATTATGATAAAAGCGATGCATACGGCGGCGTCAGGTATGACGGCGCAGCAGATGAATGTCGATAATATCGCCAATAACTTGGCCAACGTCAGTTCCACCGGCTATAAAAGAACCCGGGTTGAATTCCAGGATGTTCTTTATAAGAATTATCGCCGGGCCGGATCTTCCTCGACGCTGGGCGCAACTGTTCCGACCAACCTCGCTATCGGATATGGAACTAAACCGGTTTCGACCGTACGCGAATTTTCGGTCGGTGATTTGACGCCAACCGGCAACCCTCTCGATCTGTCTATTTCCGGTAACGGTTTTTTCCAGATTACGATGCCGGACGGGACGACCAGTTATACGCGCGATGGTGCTTTCAAAATCTCAGCCGAAGGAGAGGTGGTTACCGCCGACGGTTTCCATATGTATCCCGAGTTGACTATTCCCGAAGATGCAACTTCGATATCGGTCGGGATTGACGGTACTGTCGAGGTTCTGTTAGTCGGTAACGAAAATCCGCAGACAATCGGGCAGATCGAACTGGCCAAATTTATCAATCCGGCCGGTCTTTCGGCCGTCGGGCATAATCTGTTTAATCAGACCAGCGCCTCCGGCGAACCGATTATGGGGACACCGACACAGGATGGAATGGGACAAATCGATCAGGGCTATCTCGAAATTTCGAATGTCGAGGTTGTCGATGAAATGGTGCGGATGATTGTCGCGCAGAGAGCTTACGAACTCAACTCCAAAGTCATCAAAACCAGTGAGGATATGACTCAGATTGCCAACAATCTGAAACAGTAAAAATGGACAAGTTGAGTAAACAGAATACGTCATTGCGAGGAGTCCGTATCCCGATTTGTCGGGATAAAGGACGACGTGGCAATCTATTCGTATTGTTTGGTCTGATCTGTTTAATATTAATTCCGGTGACATCGTACTCATCCGAATTGGATCAGATTATCAAAGAAAATATTATCGACCTTTATAAAATCGATACCACTCGCTGCGAAGTCGAAATACAAAAGAATCGTATTAATATCGATGTGAATCAATTCGATTCGCTTGCCATAAACCGTTTGGCCGGATCGATTACCGATGCCAAACTGGTTCCGCGCGGATCGGTATCGCTTCGAGTCGAATTCTACAATAATAATAAGGAAATCAAATCGGGGCAGATACGGGTAAAAATCCACCATTTTGAGGATGTTCTGGTTTCGGTCGAACGATTCAAAAGGCATGATTTACCAATCCCCGAAAAATATATGAAAAAAAGGATGGAGATAACCTCGCTGACCGACAACCCGGTAACATCGGATGACGAGTTAAGAGGTATGTGGGCGCGTCGGAATGTTGGCATAGGTCAAATTCTAACTTCCCGGATGTTTGAACCCATTCCCGCCATTACCAGCGGTCAGGAGGTTTCCATCCTTTATAAATCGTCTTTTATCGAGTTGACCGCGCTGGGAACGGCGCTTCAGCAGGGGAATATCGGCGATTTGATAAAAATTAAAAATAAGCAGTCGAAAAAAATAATCGCCTGCACTGTCGTCGATGATAAGACAGTCCGGGTCTATTCACATTGAGGTGAAGGTATGAATTTTAAAAGGATTTTAATTCTAACGGCCATACTTTTATTGCTTCCGTTTTCAATAAAATTATGGGCCGGCGATTTTGGACAGGCTAACTCGCTTTTTACCGATATTAAGGCGCACAAAGTCGGTGATATTCTCACCGTGCTGATATACGAGGCATCCAATGCCTCGACCGCATCGCAGACCAAAACCGAAAAGACCGGCGAGTTTTCGACTTCGGGCGGACCCGGTCTCGGACCGCTTGACTTTATTCCTCTATTCGGTGCCGACGGGAAAAACGAAAATTCTTTCGATGGTAAAGGGGAGAATTCCCGCACGCAATCATTACGCGCCAAGATGTCGGTGACGATTGTTGGTGTCAAGGAAAACGGCGATTTGATTGTTAAGGGAAGTCGTACGATCGGTATTTCCAAAGACAAGGAAACCTTGTCCTTAACCGGTGTCGTGCGGCAGAAAGATATTACACCGGAGAATACGGTCGATTCGTACCTCATTGCCGATGCCGAAATCAATTACACCGGCAAAGGAGTGGCGAATACATCGAGCCGTCCCGGTGTCGTCATGCGCTTTCTCAATTGGTTGTTTTAGGAGGCCGACATGAGAAGTCTTATATGTAATCCGATATCATACCCGGCCCTTTTGATGGCCGTTCTTTTATTAATATTATATTGTTTTGCACCGCCGGCTGAATCATCTACCAGAATCAAGGATATTGCCAAGATTCATACCGATAATGAAGTTGATTTAATCGGTTATGGTTTGGTGATTGGTCTCGATGGAACCGGCGACAGCAAAGGAACGCAGTTCACGATGCAGTCACTGGCCAATATGATGGAGCGGATGGGGCTGACGGTCAGCGCCGACAAATTAAAAGTAAAAAATGTCGCTGCGGTGATTGTTACCGCCCGACTTTCTTCGAACTACAGCCTGAATGATCGTATCGATATTACTCTGTCATCGATCGGCGACGCTTCATCATTACAGGGTGGAACATTACTGATGACACAGTTATCCACTTCCAATGGCGATGTATATGTCCTGGCACAGGGACCGATATCGATCGGCGGATTTAATGTCCAGGTCGAGGATGGTAACAAAATTATCAACAATTATACCTTGGTGGGGCGTGTTCCCGGTGGTGGTAAGGTTGTTCGCAAGCTGGAGGGGATGTCCCGTAGTGATGATATTTTATTAACCCTGCAATCGCCCGATTATAACACTGCCTCACGAATGACCAGGAAAATTAATATTAAATACGGTCTGACCGCTTACACCGAAGATGCCGCGACTGTCCGCGTCGTTATTCCCGATTCTCTGTCTTACCGTAACGAACGCGCCGAGTTTATCGCCGATATCGGTAGTATGCAGATCAGGCCGGATCAGTCGGCCCGCGTAGTTATTAATGAACGAACCGGTACGATTGTCGCCGGACAGTACGTATCGATTGCACCGGTCGCGATTGCGCATGGCAATATTACCGTTAATATCAGCGCCCGTCCGGTTATCTCCCAGCCCGAACCGTTTTCAAGCGGGGAGACGATTCTAACCTCCGAATACCAAATCGCGGTCGATAATGAACCGGCCCGCGTGGTGCAGTTCAAGGAAACCGTTTCGCTGGCCGATGTTGCCAATGCTTTAAACATGATTGGTGCCGCGCCGCGGGATATTATTGCCATTTTTGAAGCGCTTAAACAGGCGGGAGCCTTACGGGCGGAACTGGTCATTCTGTAAAAAACGATGAGTAGTACGATAGCCACAGATATCGCGGTGCAGGATTCCGAGAAGTATTCATCACCGACGACCAATAAGAATCTTCGCGCCGAAAAACGTCGCCTTTATAAGGCGGCTAAGGATATGGAATCGCTTTTTATGTATCAGATGTTAAAGGCGATGCGCAGTACTGTCCCCAAATCCGACGATGAAGGCGGTATCAGTCTGGGCGGCGATATGGGAAAAGATATGTATACCCAGATGTTCGATCAGGAACTGGCCTCGATGATGGCCGGAAGCAATGATAAAAGTATCGCCGATGTGATTTACCGCTCGATGGAAAAAGCGCTCGAATGTCAGTTCAGCGCCGAAGAAAATACTGAAGTCGAGATAAAAGATATTCTCCCCACCCGGAACTATATAAAGATTAATAAAGATATCGCCGACTCCCCGGCGAAACAAATCCGAATCGATGAAGTTCAGGCCGAAAAAGTACAAACGGAAAAAACGACCAAGCCGGGAGACAGTTTATCGCAATACAATAATATTATCAATAAAGCCGCAGATAAGTACAAACTCCAACCCTCATTATTAAAAGCGGTTATCAAAACCGAGTCGGCCGGTGACCCGAATGCGGTATCTTCGGCCGGGGCGAAAGGTTTGATGCAGCTGGCCGACACCACCGCCGCCGATATGGGCGTCGAGGATGTTTTCAACCCGCAGGAAAATATCGAGGGGGGAGCTAAATATTTACGGCAGATGATAAACCGTTTCGGGGATCTAAAAAAGGCATTGGCTGCATACAACGCCGGGCCGGGAACGGTCACCCGATATGGGGATGTTCCCCCATACCCCGAAACGCAGCAATATGTAAGAACGGTATTGGATAGTCTCGACATCGAGACCCCATACTATTAATAACTAAATGAGCTAAAGAGATTTAGTAGAATGCCGAACCAATTTAATGAAGACAGTTCAAATTCTGAACTCGTTTTGGAATTGATAAAGGTTTTAAAAAAGGAGGCGTCCCTTTTTGAAACGTTTTTAGAGTTGCTCGATCAACAACAGCAGGTGTTGGTCAAAGGTGATATCGAAGAGTTGAATCGCCTGACCGAACTGCTGAGGGAAAAATCGATCAATAGTGCAATTCTGGCCAAAAAAAGGGAAGAGATAATCAGGAGGTTATCATCGGAGACAAACCTTGCCGAAGACCTGAACGTTTCCAAATTGATAGAATCAATACCGGCGGGGCAGGCTTCAATGCTGGATCAAATCCGCGAAACCATCCTGGATCTCAACGAAAAAATCAGCCGACGACAGTCACAGAACAAGATGCTGATTAATCGTTCGCGTGACAACATTATGAAGACGATACAGCTGATTTCTCAACTGGGGAAACCGGGTGACAATTACCAGCGGGGCGGGAAGACCAATTCCCCGCCGAATCGTTTGACTCTGGACAGGAGGGCCTGATGTCGGGATTATTTGCCGGACTTGAAATCGGAAAAAGCGCCCTCTCGACCAATCAGCTTTGGCTGAATATAATCGGGCATAACATTGCCAATGTCAATACCGATGGTTATACCCGCCAGAGAGTTACGACAACCACTTCCAATCCGTATGACCATGCGGTTGGCCCGGTCGGAACCGGCGTTACATCGGTTAATGTCAATCATGTCCGCGACCTGTTTCTCAACCAGCAGTATCGACAGGATAGTAAAGAGCTGGGGCGCTGGGACTATATGAACAAGACATTGTCACAAATTGAATCACTATTCGATGAACCGAGCGACGATTCATTGGGAAGTCTGATAACCCAATTCTGGGACAGTTGGTCCGATCTGGCCAATAATCCGGAGGATTCCGGCTATCGAAATTCCCTGATAGAAAACAGTAATCTTCTGACTTCCTCATTTCACAGAATTTATGACCAGTTGACTACTCTGAGAGACAATGTTGATGACGAAATCGCCTTATCGGTTGATGCTATTAATTTGCGTACCGATGAAATAGCTTCGCTTAATGCGCAGATATCGCGCGCCGAACTGGGCGGTGAAAACGCCAACGACCTCCGCGATAAGCGCGATTTGCTAATCGACGAATTGTCGGAGTATGTTGACGTAAATACGCTTGAAATGGCCAACGGACAGACGACCGTTTATATCGGTGCGATGGCGGTCGTGGACGGTATCTCATCGTTTCATATCGATACTACCGAAGTCAGCGCCGATAACACTTCGGTTAATCAAATTGTCTGGGAGGGAACCAAACGCTCGATTAAAATCTCCAACGGACAACTCAAGGGTGCCATTGATCTGCGCGATTCGGTTATACCGGAGTATTTAGATGCCCTCGATGATATGGCCGCGGCGCTGGTTACCGGCGTTAACGCAGTACATCGAACGGGGTACAGTCTCGACGGTTCGACCACCGGTCTGAACTTTTTCAGTTCGATCCGTACCTCGGCATCGAATATCTGCTTGTCGAGCAACATTATCGATGATATCAATAACATTGCCGCTTCGCTTTCGGGTGAGTTGGGTGATAATAGAAATGCACTGACTATTTCCGATCTCCGCAACTCACTGTTAATGTCACGGGGTACCATGACAATGAGCGGGTTTTATCAGTCTTTGATAGGCAAGATCGGAACCGACACCAGTCAATCGACAAACTTAAAAGAGGATTACGAACTGCTTGTTGCCCAGACGGAAAATTCCCGTCAGTCGGTTCAGGGTGTTTCTTTGGATGAAGAGACGGCCCAGATGATAAAGTACCAGAATGCTTATGATGCCGCCGCGCGGCTTATCACTGTCATGGATGAAGCATTGGATACGGTTATCAACGGCATGGGTATAGTTGGCAGGTAATTGAAATCGTACATTATTTAGACCACGGAGGGTATTTTGCTGATACTAACAAGGAAGTTGGGTGAATCGATTACTATCGGCGATGACATAAAAGTCACCGTCCTCGGCGTCTTCGGCCGACAGGTTCGCATCGGTATCGAAGCACCATCGAAAGTGGTCGTCCACCGGGAAGAAATTTATGTTAAAATTCAGCAGGAAAACCGCAAAGCGGCCAAGTCGGTTAAACAGGATCTGGCCGGCGTGATGAAAATCCTGAAAGACAAAATTACCGGTGATACCGGCAACAAGAAGAAAAAACCGCCGGATATCAAATACAAAAACTCCGGCAAAAAGAATAACCGCAATTCAGGGAAGGGCGGTCGTAATACCGGCGATTCGGTAGAAGATAATTGATAATGACGGTCATGTTTATAGTACAATTTAGCGGCGAGGATTATCGGTCATGAGAGTTACCAATAAGATGATTTCGGATCAGGTTATGTACAACCTGAATAATTCGCTGAGTCGTTTTATGAATCTGCAGTCGATGATGTCGTCCGGACGCCGTATCACCAAACCATCTGACGATCCGGTTGGGACTCAAAAAGATATAAGTTACCGGAAAACGCTGACCGAGATCGCCCAATACCGGGAGAACATCTCCAGTTCCATAAATCTGCTTAGCAGCTATGACAGTATCCTGCTGGACGCCAAAAATATCTTAACCGATGTTTATGAAAAAGCGGTCGATATGGCCGGCGATGAAGCATATACTTATGATAATGCCGGTCAGGTGGCCGCCGACGAGGTTCGCGATTTATTCGAACGTTTACTTGCGCTCGGTAATTCAAAAATCGACGACCGCTATATCTTCTCCGGATACCGCACCGGGACAGAGTCTTTTAGCCTGTCCGCCAACGGCGTTGAATATATGGGTGATACCGGTAATATTCAGGTTGAAATCGAGGCCAATACAAAACTGGGTGTTAATCTTGTCGGTTCCAATGTATTTATGCGGCCGATATCGACACTGGGTGATAATTCCGATTTTAAAGTTGGAATTAATGGAAATACCGCCCTGGCCGATCTAAATCTCGGTGAGGGTGTCGGGCTTACTCCGGGGACATTTACGATTACCGACAATAACCTCGGTCTCAGCGCTACCATCGATATCAGCGCCGAATCAACTATCGCTGATGTTATCGCTAAAATAAATGCCGATCTGGCGGCCGATCCGTTAAACGCTATTAATAATTTAACCGCCGATTTTGGGTTGGAAGGGAACAATCTGCGTTTAACGACCGTTGACAACGGTTTGATTTCCGGTGTGACTCCATTGTCAAATCTTAATGCCGGGAATGGAATTGATACCGAAGAAGGTATTATTGTTATTGGAAACGAAGCGGATACTATTCATGTCGAGGTTGATGTTGGTTCCTGCTCGACTATTGATGATGTTATCAATGCGATTAACGCTGCCACCGCCGCCGATTCAAATCCGCTGGTGGCTAATGTTACCGCTTCGATTAATGCATCCAATACCGGCATCGATATCACCGATGCCAACGGAACGCCGCTGGGATTATCGATCGAAGAGGTTTCAGAAACAAGCACTACCGCCAATGACCTGGGTATTATCGGTCGTATCAGCCCGGTTTTACAGGGTGCGGCTTTAAATCCTAAACTCGATTTCTCTGTGGCCGAGTCAGGTGTTGATCAAACGACCGCCGCTGATCTCGGTCTGGTGGGTAATTTTTCACTTGAACAGGTTGGCGCCGGATTAACACCGATTATTGAGACATCGACCCCGTTATCGCTTCTCAATAATGGTTTCGGATTCGATCTGGGAGAGATACAAATTTCGCAGGGTTCAACCTTCGCTATTCTTGATTTAAGCGATTCGTCGTACACAACCGTGGGTGACTGGATTAACGCCATCAATAATTGCGGCCTGGAAGTTTCCGCCTCGATTAACGACGACCAAACAGGAATTCAAATCGTTTCCAGTTCGACCAACGAATCGTTGAAAATCACCGATGTTGGATCCGGCACCGCTGCCCGTGATTTGGGTATATACGGCTCTCCTGATATTATGGGATCGATGCTGGTTTTAATCGATGCACTGGAAAACAGCGATCAGGAAGTTATCGGGCAGATGATAGGCAATTTCGAAGAAGCCATACAGGAAGTTTTAAGTCATCTGGCCTCGGTTGGGGCCAAGGTGAACCGTCTCGATGCTACCGATGCGCGTTTGACCGACCTTGATTACGAATTTATTACCCTGCTAAGTAATGAGGAAGATGCCGACCTGACCGAGGTCGCATCCGATCTGGCCGCACAAGAAAACAGTTACCAGGCGGCGTTGATTGCCTCGGCTAAAATAATTCAACCGACACTTTTACAATTTTTATCATAGAGGACACCAAACAAGGAATAAATAGATGATTATTTCCACGTTAAGATTCGGCGAACTGGAAGTTCCGGGAGACAAGATTATTACAATGGAAAAACCGGTTCTTGGTTTTGAACAACTTAAACAATATTGTATTGTTGAGCGCGATGATTGCGAACCGTTTTTATGGTTCCAGTCGCTCGAGGACCCGGCGATTGCATTTCTGATAGTTAATCCGGTTATTTTCTACCCCGACTATCGCATCGAAGTTAATCCGAAAGAAATCGAAGAACTGCTGGTCAACGATGTTAAAACCATCGAGACTTATGTAATCGTGACCGTCCCGCAGGACCCGCAGAGGATGAGTATCAATTTACAGGGTCCTATTTTGATTAACACCGAAAGTCGTCTGGCCAAACAACTGGTTATGGTTAATTCCGAGTATCGGGTCAAACATTTTATAATGAAAAGCACCGAAATGACCCGGGCGCGGGAAACAGTCGAAGAAACCGAAGAAACTCTGGTTGGCGTATAAACCGATATGCCGAAAACCAAAAAGAACAAAAAGCGCGCGGGACAGAAGCGTCCGCAAAGCTCAAGCGTTGCCCGGAAAACGAATCTTTCTAAGGCCGAACAGATTCTGGAAAAAGCAACCGGGTTGTATTTTCAGAAAAAACTCGATAACGCAATCGAGCTTATTCGGACATTGGACATATCGGAACTTCAAGATGATAACGAGAAGTCAAATTACTATCGCCTGCTCGCTTTTGCTTATGCCAATAATAATGATTTCGCCAAAGCCGAATCCGAAGCATTAAAGGGCATTGAAATAAATAACGAGGATCGCGATTTTTATTTTGTCCTCACCTATGTTTATTCGTATTATAAGGATTATGATAAATGTCTGGCCAATGCCGAGACATTTTTGAAACTGTATAAAAAATTTGAAAAGAAAGATAAAGGCGCCGGGTATCTATCCCATAAACATATTCATCTGCTTTATAACTTTATGGGGCTGGCGTACAAGTCACAGGATAATCTCGAAAAATCCCACGACGCCTTTTTGAAAGCAATTGAACTGAACCGCTCGTACGATCATCCGTATCTGAACCTGGCTAATTATCTCCTTTATAAGGGTGAATACAACGAAGCCGATAAAATTGTTGCCAAAGGTCTGAAAAATTGCTCGCAGGTACAGGAACTTCGCCTGATGCAAAAATCTTTGCAGAACAAAGCGACTGTTTCGGCCTGTATGATTGTAAAAAACGAGGAAGTCCTCCTGCCCGGATGTCTCGAATCAATTCGAAGCTGGGTCGATGAGATAGTTATTGTTGATACCGGCTCAACTGATAAAACAGTCGAAATTGCCAAATCGTACGGTGCCAAAGTCTTTTTCCGCGATTGGGATGGTGACTTTTCGGCGGCGCGTAATTTTTCATTATCCAAAGCGACTTGCGACTGGATTTTTGTTATCGATGCCGATGAGGAAATCGTTCTGGACGATATCCCTAAAATTCGTCAGGGAGTAAATCAGAACGAATATCGGATTATTGCTATCGATGTTTTGAACATGAACAAAGATACCGGGGCGACGACTTCATTTTTGCCGTCGAATCGGTTTTTCCGCCGCGATGCCGGATTTTATTATGATGGTATTGTCCACAATCAGTTGACCTATGAGAGGGGAGAGGTAATTCTTCGGGTCGGCGCTCGTTTAAAACATTACGGTTACGATCTTTCCCCGGACATCATGCAAAAAAAACTGGCCCGTTCCAAAAAGCTTCTTGAAAAACAACTGGAACAACGCCCCAACGATCCATTTGTTCATTTTAATTATGCCCAGATTCTTCGTAGTTATAATCCGGGACCGGACGATGAAAAGACGGAATTACTTTTAAGACATGCCCGACTCGCCGTCGAACTCAGCAATACCGATCCGGAAGGAACCCTGCATACTCATCTGCAGGCATTACATCAGATAATCACTACCTATATAATTCAGGAAAAATACGATGAAGCCATAGAGATATGTAATCAGGCCCTGCAATTGAAACCTGATTTCCTCGATGCTGTATATTCGAAGGCCGAGATTTATGCTCGTAAACGCGATTACGACCGCGCCGAAGAAGGCTTTTTAGAATATCTTGATGTTCAGGGGAAATTTGATCCGCTCAAGGAAAAAATGAACATCATAATGCTTTACGCTTACGCGCGCGATAAGGCGTATTACTGGCTCGGATTAATATATCAGTCCCGCAAAAAACCCGACGAGGCCGAAAAGTATTTCTTAAAAACGCTTCAGGAGCAGGACCCGTTTGGTGATTGTTATATAGGTTTGGCCAATATTTATCTCGGCCGCAAAGATATGGATAAGTCGCTTGAATATATCGACAAAGAACTCAGGTTCCGACCCCGGTCCGGACTCGCGCATTTATACAAGGCCCGATATTACGGTTTGATGAAAGATATTAATAAGGCCGAAGAATATCTAATCCGTGCGATGGAACTTGATGATACTAACGAAGAAATTCTCGAGCGTAATGGGGTGTACTGGATAGATAAAGGCGATTTTAACCGCGCCCTGCCTATATTCGAGAAACTGGCCGATATAAATCCGAACCACTCCAAAGGCTTAAAATTTCTCTCTAAGGCATATTATGATAAAAGCGATTTTCAAAAATCGCTTTCGATTTACGAAAAATATCTTAAAACGAATCCGGCCGACGCCCAGGCGGTTAACGATATGGCAAATTGTTATTTCAAACTGGGCGATTACGAGAATGCCGAAAAAAGATTCGCATCAGCGTTAGAAATTAATGAAAACCTTGTCGCCGCCTATCGTAATCTTGGTCTAACCAAAATACGCCTCGGAAAAATAGAGGAAGCATTAACATTATTGGAAACTTATAACAAAATCGCTTCCGACGATTTCGAAATAGAACTGGCCATCGGCGGACTTTTGGCCCAAATGGAAGATTATGCCGAGGCTATACCTCATTTCGAGAGATACCTGACAAAAACGCCGAACAGTATTGACGGTCTGTTTAACATCTCTGAATGTTATTACAAATCCGGTCATATCGACTCTGCCGCAATAGGTTACAAACAAATTTTGCAGATAAATCCGGACTTCGTACCGGCCAGAAATCGACTGGCCGAAATTGGAACTTCAAAAACACCGGTTTGATATCTTAAGTTATTGCGTTTCGGAAAAATATTGGAAATCTGTGGGGACTTCACCAATAAAGATTTTCTCATATTTGCCGATTTAAATATCAAAAATGTTTGTAATTGTTTGTAGGGAAAAACTGAATAATATAAATAAAAGATCTATGGTTTAAAGATAAAAAATAAGGAGGTGTTAAAGGAGGATATAACCTGAATTGTCTTATATAATAGGAGATAAGTGACATTGGATGTAACCCGCATACGGGTATGACAGGCTTGTCGGAGAAAAGGAAAGCCCGGCAAGATTCAAGGAGGAATTAACAAATGTCACTTCGCATTAACAACAATATTGCAGCGATTAATGCGCACCGAAATCTGGAGATGACAACGATGAATCTGACTTCATCGATGGAAAAATTGTCATCCGGTTATCAGATTAACCAGGCCGCTGACGATCCGGCGGGACTGGTTATTTCCGAGCAGTTTCGGGCGCAGATTGCTGGATTGAATCGAGCCATCTCCAACTCGGAAGGTTCGATTAACATGATTCAGACCGCTGAGGGTGCTCTTACCGAGCTTAATAACCTTCTCGTTTCCATGAGAGAATTGGCTATTCATGCCGCCAACGAAGGTTTCAATGATACGGCCCAGCTTGAAGCCGATCAGGCTGAAATCGATAACGCTATTGCGACTATAGACAGAATCGCGGCGAACACACAATTCGGAACCAAAAAGCTTCTTGACGGCTCCAAGGCTAATACCGCCACGGTTACCAGTTCCAATTCCTCTCTGCTGACAATTAAAGAAAGTAATCTGAGTACCGGTTCACATTCCATCACCGCCACCAAAACCGCCGATTCATCGGCGACGCTGAACACGACATCCTATGGTGTTTCGCTTAACAGCTCGGTTACCCCGTATAACCTGACTGACGGCATTCATAATATAGATGTTATCCAGGCTTCGGCCGGAGCTACCAAGACTTCGGATTCGATTGATGTCCTTGATGCCTGGAATAACGGTCTTAGATTCGGTACGGCCGGTTCGGCCGCGCAGATTACTTCTGCCGCCGCTATCGCCGC
>Ga0272443_10000914_pt1 | contig 48400 bp, 40 predicted proteins | sample SSMAcet12_FD_193581 | JGI IMG/M metagenome (GOLD analysis project Ga0272443, IMG submission 193581) | Marine sediment archaeal communities from Little Sippewissett salt marsh, Falmouth, MA, United States - SSM-Acet-12 | ecosystem: Environmental > Aquatic > Marine > Wetlands > Sediment ...
TCAAGGTGATACACCTCGCCTTCTGGACGAGTGGCAGATGGCTCCTGTCTTATGGGATGCTGTGAGATTCATGGTTGATAAACGGGGACTGCCTGGACAGTTTATCCTTACAGGATCCACTGTACCGAGAGGAAAGGATGAAGAGGGGAATTCTCTTATCCACCACAGTGGAACCGGGCTCATCGGACGCATGCGTATGCGTCCGATGAGCCTCTGGGAATCCAGAGAGTCAAATGGCACCGTCTCTCTCAGAGATCTGTTTCAGGGAGATACAGAAATCGGATCGTTTTCAGAACTTTCTATAGAGGATATCGCCTACGCTATCGGCAGAGGGGGATGGCCTGCAGCTGTCATCGATCAGAAGGATACAGCTCTTCAACATGCAGTCGACTACGTGGAATCAATCATACACTCCGACATTTCCCGTGTTGATGGAGTTTCAAAAGATCCTCAGAGAGTCAGGATGCTGATGCGCTCTCTTGCCCGTAACGTATCCACTGTCGCAACGATAAAAACGATACGGGATAATATGGCTCTCGGAGCAGGTGATTCAACTCTATCAGAGAAATCAATCAGTCAATATCTTTCAGCCCTGAGCCATCTCTTCGTGACTGAAGATCTTCCTGGCTGGAATCCGGCTATCAGGTCAAAAACAGTTATAAGGACATCAGTGAAAAGACACTTTGTAGATCCTTCCATAGCTATGGGTACGCTGCGACTCACTCCTTCCCGGCTTCTTGAAGATTTCGCCTATCTCGGATTTCTGTTTGAATCGCTGTGTACTCGAGATCTCCGAGTGTATGCAGAATCTCTTGACGGAGAAGTATTCCATTACCGTGATGGAGCCGGACTTGAAGCGGATGCCATCATATGTCTCAATGATGGCAGATGGGCTGCAGTGGAGATCAAACTGGGATCAATAGAGATTGAAATGGCAGCAGAGCACCTGTTGGAGCTGAAGCATAAGGTCAATACCGAAAAAATGAACGACCCCTCATTCCTTATGGTGATTACGGGAGGAGAAGTTGCCTATAGAAGAGATGATGGGGTTTTCATCGTTCCCCTCGGATGCCTGAAACAGTAATCAGAAATTTCTGAACAGACAATGCAACCAAGGCTTCAGGTAAAGCGAAGTGCTCTTCAGGACTATTTGAGCAGGTGTGTTTCAACGCTTTACCCTGCCGCTTTCATCTCCTGATGCCAGCGATTCCACCTCTGCCCTGGACACATAATTGAAATCACCCTCGATACTGTGACAGAGGCAAGAGGCTGCTACTGCAAACGAAAGAGCTTCAAAATCGCTGGAACGTAATTCTGTATCCTGGAGCGCAAAAATCAGGCTCCCGGAGAAGGAATCCCCACCTCCGACCCGGTCGACGATGTTATGGATTTCGTACGGCTTATACTCACCGCCACGGTCAACGGGAGCAAACGCGGCAGTTCCCTTGCTCACATCGTACAGCATAGCCCCCCAATTGTTATGACTGGCGGAGAGGCTCTCCCTCAGAGTGATTGCGATTTTGCTGATATTCGGGAACATTCGGGCTATTTCCCTTGCAACTTCCGGATATCTGTGTATTTCAAGTCTTCCGGAGTATACATTCGACTCTCCTGCCCGAATTCCCAAAATATCGTCCGCATCCTCTTCATTCCCGATGAGCACATCCACAAACGGAAGAATCTCACTCATCGTCCTTCCTGCCAGCTCCTGTTTTGAGACAGTCTTATCCCAGTCCCAGAGTTTCTTGCGGAAATTAAGATCACAGGAAACAGTCAATCCCGATTCCTTAGCCATTCTACAGGCCTCAACACTCACTTCTGCTGCATTCCTGCTCAATGCAGGTGTGATGCCGCTTATATGAAACCAGGTTGCACCGTTGAAGACCCGTTCCCAGTCATATGCAGAGGGTGAAGTAAGCGATACAGAGGAGTATTTCCTGTCATAAATGACTTTTCCTGAACGCTGATTCGCACCATTCTCAACGTAATACGTTCCTAACCTTCCTTCAGATACCTGAAGGATGTGGGAGACATCGACACCCAGCCGTTGTAAGGTCATTGCTGCCGCCGCTGCGACTTCGTGATCGGGCAAAGCAGTAATGAAAGCCGCTTCCTGCCCCAGCATACTGACTGTTGCACACACATTAGCCTCAGCTCCGGCAAAAGTCACCTCAATACTTCCAGGAAGTCCCTGGATAAATCGTTTATGTTGGGGCATGCTTAACCGCCCCATTATTTCACCGAATCCAACGGTCTTACTCATAAGGTACTCCTGGTGCTGTCCCATATGTTTTTCGCTTCAACAGCATTCGATGTGATGGTCTTCCAGTCATGGGTTTGTATCAGATTCCGTTTTGATACCCACGTCCCTCCAACGGCAATCACCTCTTTCATACCTGCATACTCAACAAGGTTTGAGAGGTTCACTCCCCCCAGCGGAATATATGAAAGACCGAGATATGCATATGGAGCATTCATGCTTCTCAGGTACGAAACCCCTCCAGAAGGTTCTGCAGGGAAGAACTTTAAAACCTGACAGCCATGGGAAAGGCCGGTTTCCAGTTCACTGGGAGTGATCACTCCCGGAGCAAAGGAGAACCCAAGTTCTTGAGCTCTGGATACTATCTCGGGATTAAGTCCCGGGGCTACACCAAAGTGAGCTCCTGCCTTCACAATATCATCCAGCTGGCCGGAAAAGATAACCGTTCCTACCCCGATAGTCATTTCAGGCCTGCTCTCAGAGATGTTCCTGATCGATTCCAATGCACTTGACGTACGCAAAGTCAACTCGATTGCTGAGATACCGCCTTCCAATAACGCATCGACGACTGGGATAGCGTTATCTGAATCATCAATCTCCAGAACCGCGATGATCCCGGAGTCTTTAACCCTTTCTAAAAGGTCTGAACGAAAAACAGTGGATTCCATCATTACACTCTTCCATATTTCTTGAGAAGTTCTTCAACAGTTGCTCCAGCAAGAATATCCTTTCGTGAAGCTTCTTCACCTGCCGCCTGTTTCATTGCCCTCTCATACACTTCATCAGCCTGTCCGCGGGGAACAACCGATACTCCAATTTCATCTGCCACTACAATGTCTCCAGAATTGACAATAATTCCACCGCAGGAGACCGGGCAATTCAGCTCAATGGGTTCAAATAACTGGGTCAAAGCGCTATGTGCCTCACGAGGGGATACTGATTTGGATACTATGGGAAAATCCAGCATTCGTGCCTCATCTGTATCTCTTGCTGAACCCCAGATTACCGCACCGACGATGCCCGCATTACGTGCAAGGCCAGACATGAGACCACCCCAGATGGAAGTCTCGGTATCGCCGAAAGCATCGATCACGATAACATCCCCTGGTTCTGCATACTCGAAGATTGCCAGACAGTCTGCAAGGAAACCGGAACTGAGTTTTACGGTGAACGCAGGACCGATAAACGGTTTATTAACACTTCGCATCTTCATACTGCTATGCATGATTCCATCCCGCTCCATGCTGTCTCCGACAACACATGAGATGCTCATCACCTGCTCCATGGCTTTATACTTCTCAACGATGGCTGAATCGAATTCCGGCCTTTTGTGTACGATATTTTTCATAATCAACTCCTAATTAGATAAATAGACTCGGTAATAATAGTGATATCTCAGGCACAAACGTGATGATCAGCAGCGCTACGATTGATGCAAGGAGGTATGGGAGTATCGCAGTAGTTATCTCAGCCATAGAGACCTTCGCTATCCGGCACCCTACATACAGTGTTGCCCCAACCGGGGGCGTCGCCAGCCCAAGTGCAAGGTTGACACACATAATAATTCCAAAGTGAACAGGATCAAATCCTAGCTGAACAACAACAGGAAGAAGGATCGGGGCAAGGATGATACATGCCGCCGAGATCTCCATAAACATTCCTACGATAAGAAGGAGCAGATTGATCATAAGGATAATGACAACAGGATTCGAAGAAATTGACAGAAACGCATCCGATAACATGGTTGGTATCTGATTCATCACCAGAACGTTAGAAAACAATTTGGCAGTTGCAAGAACCATCAGTACCATACCGACCGTAATACTTGCTTTGAAGATGATCTCGGGAAGATCCTTAAACTTGATTGACGCATTCACGAGCCCAACGAACAGGCTGTATACAACAGCAATGGCAGCAGCCTCAGTTGCCGTTGTGACGCCACCCATGATACCGCCGACAATGATGAGCGGCATGATCAAAGCAGGGAGAGCACGAATAAAGGCCTGAACGAGCTGAATTATCGAAAATTTTTCAGATCTTCGCGGGTACTTGTGCCTGATTGCCTGAAACAATGCAAGTATACCCTGACATACTCCAAGCAGAATTCCCGGAAGAATTCCGGCAATCAACAATGACGCTATCGAAACATTTGCTGCTATTCCGTAAACAACAAGTATAATGCTCGGAGGAATGATTGGTCCGATGCAGGAACTGGCGGAAGTGACTGCAGCACTGTATGCGGCGCCATATCCTTCCTTCTTCATTGCCGGAATCAGGATCGAGCCGACAGCAGCTGTGTCAGCAACGGCAGCCCCGGTTATACCTGCGAAAAAGATACTCACTCCGATGTTCACCTCGGCCAATGCCCCGGGCATTCGTCCGAATAATACAAGACAAAAATCAATCAGGCTTCTTGAGATTCCAGATCTCCCCATCAGTTCCCCTGCCAGAATGAAAAAAGGAATGGCAAGTAACGGAAAAGAATCGAGTCCGATAAACATATACTGTGGTATGGCGTTGAGTGGGATGACTCCCTGTATGATTATGGTTACCAGAGATGCAATACCAACGACGAAAGCGATCGGTACTCCGAACAACAGGGTAACGAGGAATACAATCCCCATGATTAGTGTCATGCGTAAAAGCCCTCCTGAACATCAGCTTTTCTACCTGAAAGACCCACTGTGAGGAATACTCCCCACAGTGACTCCGTAACGAGTTATTATTTGACTGCTTCAACCCATGCATTTACGACATCTTCACCGATGGTTCTCGCCTGGTCTGAATAAACAGACTGGCAGGCATCTCTGAACCGGGCAATCTCCCCCGCTGATACGTCGTTAATCGTCATGTAGTCTCCAAGGTCTTCAAGAATCCTGCCCTCTGCTTCCATGGCCTGATTTCTCTGCCATACAGCAACATCATATGCTGTGTCCTTCAGTACCTGCTGAAGGTCGCCAGGCAGTGAATCGAAGAATTTCTTGTTAATAAAGTAGATATTCGGATCATACGTATGACCTGTGAGGGACAGATATTTCTGCACTTCATAAAGTTTTGCATTCTGGATATTGGACACAGGGTTTTCCTGTGCATCCACAACATGCTGCTGAAGTGCTGCGTACAGTTCTCCCCAAGGAGTTGTTGTAGTGAGACATCCGAATGCTTCAAACGTGCTGATAAATACCTGATTCTGCATTAAACGGATCTTTATACCCTTGAGATCCTCCCACTTATGGATCGGTCGAATATTGTTTGTCACATGTCTGACTCCGTTTTCAAGATATGCCAGCCCCACAAACCCTTTATCTTCAAGACGAGAAAGAAGATCCTGTCCAAGTTCACCGTCAAGCACTCCGTACCACTGATCTCTGCTGGAAAACAGATAGGGCAGATTGAGTACACCGAAGGACGGTTCAAAAGCCACTATCGGAGCTGTTGCCGCATCGACCATTGTCTGAGTACCTACCTGTACCGCTTCCAGTGCTTCCCGGCTGGTTCCGAGGACTCCACCGTAATGAACATCGACCTCGATTCTACCTTCAGAACGTTCCTCTACCAGTTCCTTGAACCTGTTGGCAGCTTCGGCCAGAGTGTGCGGTCTGGTGAAGGGTTCGTTGAATACGATCTTGAATGTTTCGTTCTCCTCTGCCGCACCCTGACTGAACCCCGCAGGGATCGAAAAGGTGACAATCAGAACCAATGCGAGAAAACTTTTCACATACTTACTCATACCATTTCTCCTTTATATTTTCGTGAGCGCATGCTCACATATCTTCTTCAGTTCCCTTAATAATCACTTCAACTTCCTGAATCATCATACATATCCCCCCGACAGGGAGTGCACTGTAGAACCAGGACATCGACATATTGAATACCACCGGTGAAATCTGCTGAGATACAGCGACGGTGTGTTTAACTCCCCAGACTGTCAGCACCAGAAGAAACCCGAGTACCATTACATGGGCTATGCTCTGAATGATACTGCTCAGTTTTGGATCAAGAGACTTCACCAGGAGGTCAAGACCCATATGCGCACCACGGCGAAACGCAATCGAGGAGGAAAGAAAGGCAATCCAGATCATGCAATAGACAGCAAGCTGTTCGCCCCAGACCATAGGCTTCACAAGCACATAGCGCATAACCACGGAAGCCACAACATCGATAACCATGATGCTGAAAAACACGATACAGGCATATCGAACAATCAGATTCACTGAATCCGCAAACTTCACATACTGTTCTTTCAGGTTTGTCATTCTTTTCCCGCCTTCCATCTTAATCACCCTTTCAATTCACTCTATTAGGAGGATTCTCACCTAATAACGCAGCCCTCACGTTGTATGATGCGCTCTTGCGGGCTTCGATCAGGGACTCTTCCGAGTAGTAGGCTACATGGGGTGTAATAAAACAGGTATCCAGACTGAATAACGGGTTTTCCTCAGCCTTCCACGAGAACCTTTTCGCGGGTTCTTCTTCCAGGTCATCCAGTGCAGCAGCAGCAAGGTGGCCTTCTTTCAATGCTTGATACAGGGCATTATTATCTACCAGCTTTCCTCGAGAACAATTGATAAGGATTGAGCCGGATTTCATGCTCGTGAGCTCTTTTTCACCGATGATGTGATGAGTCTCAGGGGTGTACGGGCACTGAAGCACCAGGATATCACTCGTTTGTACCAGTTCATCAAACCCCATCTTTTTCACGTCTTCCTCAAGGAATTCTCTCTCGGAAACGAACGGATCGGATGCCGCGATCTGAAAACCTAAGGTGTTGAGCTTTCGGCACATATTCCTTGCGATTCTACCAAAACCTACGACACCGACCTGAAGTGAGGAGAAACGATATACGGGACGGCCTGTTTCACTCCAATGCCATCTGCTTTTTTTTGTCTCAGCGACAAACATGGGGATACGCCGAACGAGCATGAGCAGAAGAGATATATTGTGATCAGCAACCTCATCGGTGCAGTAATCGACTACGTTGGTGCAGATTATTCCTTTTTCACGTGCAGCCGCCACATCAACGATATCTACACCGACACCATACCTCGCTATAACCTTCGGGTTATCCAGCTTCCGGATAATATCTTTGGTGACGTTTGCATATTGAACAAGTAATGCATCGGCATCTTTTGCCTGTTCTGCAAGCCCCTTACCATCTTTGCACTGCAAACCGATCACCTCAGCTCCGATGGGTTCAAGTATACTTTTTTCAATCGTGAGGTCTTTATAATCATAATCAGTAACGTACACTTTATACGTAGACATATCAGTCACCTTCTTTTAATTTGTATTATCAATTTGCCGATGTGGTAATACTAAAACCCTATTTTACAGATGTCAACAAAAAAAATACAAAATTAATAATACAAGTTGATTTATCTTGTATTATTTCTTGAGTTGGTGTTTACTGGTATCATCAAGGAGATCTATGAAGAATGAAACAGATTGGGGCAAGTCAGACTGTATATAATCATGTACTGAAAGGAATGAAGACCGGAGTGTGGTCTCCCGGAGATAAAATACCATCAGAACACGCTCTGGCACAGGAATTGAATGTCAGCAGAGTGTCAGTGAGAAAGGCCTTGGATCAGTTAGTAGGAGTAGGACTTCTCTATAAACGCCAGGGAGCGGGCGCTTTTGTCGCACAGGTCGCGACTCTTAGTACACTTGATGCACTGATCCCTGTTGTTCAGATGACTGATCTTGAGGTCATTAAACTCCTTGAATTCCGGATTGGTTTTGAATCCACCAATGTGGAGCTGCTTCAATACCATATAAAGAAAGACACCCTGGAGCAGCTGGAATACTGCCTGAGCATGATGAAAAAGCATGCTGCGGATGAAGAAAGGTTCTATATCTATGACTACCAGTTTCACCACCTCATCGCGGAAGGTACTGAAAACCCATTTGTAATAAAAATATCACAGTTACTGACAGAGATGCTCAAGAATCATTTTCTGAAACTCAACGTGACCATCGGTCCCGAAATCGGGCTTGAATATCACACGCGTATTATTGACGCAATGAAAGTCAATGATTTCGGTATCGCAGCCAGGTATATGAAACGGCATATGCTGGCCACAATTGAAGCTGTGCAGAAAGCCCATGATGTACATAATCACGATGGGTAAACACCGGTTGTGTCCTGTGCGGCCTGTCGCAGGGACGGTGACGTGTGTGTGATGCCGGTCAACGGCCAGGGACTGCGGGTTTCTGCACTACACCGGGAGAACGCTTCAGCGTATCCGGGAAAGTGTTCACTCCAGCGTGCAGAACCCCAAGGGGCTGACCCTTGGGGAGTTGCTGAGCTGATGACTGATCAGCCTCTGCTGTCGAAGATTGCGTGTGAGCGTTTCAGCAGCTCTTCATTCTGCGAAGCCAGATGTCGGTACACCTGCTCGTTCATCTCACGGTACAGCTCTACGTTCTCCTTCACCGGGGTGAAGGTGTCCCGCCGCCGTATCATGTGATCGATCGCTTCCTGCCGGTTCGGGTAGATACCAAGCCCCAGAGCCGCACAGATGGCCGCTCCCATGCTTGCCGAGCCGTTGACGACATTACGGTGAGCCGGAACTCCGAAGACATCGGCAAAGATCTGCATGAACAGGTCTCCGTTGGAACCTCCCCCGCTGACGATGATGTGGGTCATCTCTACCCCTCTCTCATCACACATCGCCTGAGCATTGTTCTTCATGGTCATGGCAATGCCCTCGAGGATTGAACGGAACATGTGAGGTCCCTTGTGATGGCCGTTGAACCCGATCATGATCCCCCGTTCATGCTGGTGTGTGGGACGTGAGAGCCAGTGAAGGACCGTATACAGACCGTCACTTCCTGCAGGCACCTCGGAGGCCAGTTCATTGAGGTACACCTCAGGACTGACTCCGCGCTGCACTGCCTCGTGGATGATATCGGAACCGAGCAGGTCCCTGATCCACGTGACTGTCGACATGCCCCTGCGGATACCGCTGCTCTCGTACAGGAACTCACCGGGTGTTGCACCCGGGTTGCTCCAGTAGTGAGTGGTATCGGCTCTGTTCTCTTCCCCTGACATCATCGAGGTGATGTAGGTACCCAGGGAGACAAGGACGGTACCGTCATTGACAAGTCCGGCACCGAGACCTTCCACCGCCTTGTCATTTGCTGTGGACACGACGGGGACTCCCGCCGGGATTCCTGTTGCCTCACTTGCCTGTTCGGTAACCGCCCCGAGAACCGAAGAAGGATCGACAAGGTCGAAGAGCATCTTTCGGGGAGTGGTGAAGGAATCGAAGGTCTCCTGATCCTCATACCACTCCAGGGTCTGAGGATCAATCGGCCACGGGCCGACATAATTGCTTCTGGTATCTTTCGTTTCCCCTGTCAGTCTGTGGGTGAGGTAGCCGGTGGTGGTGGTCACGTACTTCACTGCATCATCCTCATGGACGTAGGGAGATGCCAGTCTCAGGTCCATCCAGCTCTGTACGGGAGAGGCAAGTTCCCCATCTTCCCGTATGAGAGCTCTGCAGCACCTGATCGAGCCCAGTCCGACCCCGACTATGCTGTTCATGTCACCGGTGAACTTGGAAAGTGTGATCCGGCAGGCTTCTTTCAATGAATCCCACAGGTCGTCATCAGGATGCTCCGCCCTTCCCCCTCCGTTGAGAACGATCGGTCTCAACGGAACTGTGTGAGAACAGATTTCATGCCCTTCAGTGTCGAACACTGCGACTTTGGTACTCTGTGTACCGCCGTCAATCGCTACAATATAGGTGTCTTTCATATGGTTTTTCTCAATGGTGTGTATTCTAGCGCATCAGGTACCCACCATCAACGGTGAGCACTGTTCCATTCACATAATCAGAGGCTCTGCTTGCCAGGAAGACAGTCGCTCCCATGAGGTCGGCGGTGAAGCCCCATCGGGCAGCGGGAATATGAGAGAGGATCTCGGCATTCCGCTTCTCATCCTTTCGTGTCATCTCGGTCAACGGAGTCGCAAAGTACCCGGGAGCGATGGTATTCACCTGGATGTTCCACTGTGCGAGTTCATCACACATCGCCTTGGACAGTCCGACGATACCATGCTTGGTCGCGGCGTAGGCGGGAGACCACTGTCCGCCGAGGAAGGAGAACAGAGAACCGATATTGATGATCTTGCCGCTGTTCTGCCTGATCATATGGATAGAGGCCTCATGGATCATCTCGAAGGCCGCTGTGAGATTGACAGCAACCATCTTATCCCACTCCTTGCGGGTATACTTCGTCACATCCTGTACGTTTATGCTTATTCCGGCACAGTTCACGAGAATATCGACACTTCCCCAGGTATCAACACAGGTATCGACAACTCTCTTGCACTCCCCGTCCTTCGTGATATCAGCTTCCAGGAACGCATATGCGACACCGCACTCTTCGACTACCTGTTTCGTCGTTCCATCATCATCCACGAGGGAGGGAACAAGAACATTCGCTCCGGCCTTAGCCAGTGCGGTGCTGAATGCCTGTCCCAGTCCTCCATTACCTCCGGTGACGATGGCATTTTTTCCCTTGAGGGAAAAGAAATCCATAGTGAAATCAGTGACCTTCATAACCTTTCTCCTTGTGTATTGTTTCTATCAGCCTGTGTATGAATGTGTAGGCATCTCCCTCGACGACAATATCAGAAAGGCTGCAGATCGGTGCATACTTATTGGTATTGACGCTGATGATGTAATCAACGTTGCGCAGTCCTTCAATATGCTGCAGCGCTCCGTTGATGCCAAGAGCAATATAGAGCTTTGGGTCGACTGTCTTGCCGGACTGCCCGACCTGTATATTCCTGTCAGCCACACCCTTATCCACGATAGCCCTGCTGGCTGATACATGGCCCCCCAGAAGCTCTGCCAGGGGACGCAGTTCATGAAAATACCGTTCGACTCCCCCCCCTCCTGATATCAGTACATTGCTTTCCCTGATATCGTACTCACTATGCTTTTCCTTCCTTCCGGTCTCTTTCAAGCCACCTGTACGGTACCGCAGGTCCTGGGGAGTATGGACCTGCGTAGCTGCCTCTCTGTGTGGTGTATAGGAAAACACCCCGGGTCTCACACTCAACATCATGGGACCGGTTCCCGTGATCTGGATGGAAGCCATGATCCTGCCGCTGTAGGCAGGACGAATCAGCTCGAGTCCGTGCTCTCCATGGGCGATGTCGGTCACATCGGCAACCAGTCCCGTATCGAGCATCATCGCAACACGGGGAGCTATGAGCCTACCCCATGAGGTGGCGGGAAAGAGGATCGCATCGAAGTGATAGCTGTGGTGCAGCTGGTAGGTCACGTCACTTATAGCCCTCATCTCGTGTTCCTGCAGCCCCTCTTCCCTCAGGTCGACAATGACATCGAAGATACCCTTCAGCGTATCGCATTGACCCTGAAGCACAAGGGCATAGGTCTCATAGGGAGCTTCCTGATAGATCTGTCTGACAGTCTCGAGAAGGTCTATCCCATCCTGTTGATGGTGCTGTTCAATGTAGATCAGTATCCGTTTCATATCAGATGAACTGTTTTTCCTTCAGGAACCGGTATACCGTGTCGATACCCTCCTGATCGGTGGTAACAACGTGACTGCCTCTATTGCGATAGGTCTTCACGTGCGTTCCCACGACTTTCGTTCGCGATCCGGTGAGCCCGACATCGTTCTCATCGAAGCACAGAACATCATTATGAATCACCGTCACACGGTCACTGACGTCCATGTGCAGGTTCTTGTACCTGACATACGGCAGCCTGTAGCCGCTGGTCCGGCTAAGGCCCAGGATAGCCGGCATCTGTATCTCATATGAGCTCACCGCATGCTCGCTTTCCACTTCGAAGCGGGCAAGGGATGAACTGAATGAGGGCTCATCGATACGGGATATGAACGACATGTGGTTCATATCGAGAAGACAGGCTATCTGCGAAGGTACGTGTGAGGTATCCCCGTCAATCGCGTGAGAGCCTGTCAGGATCGTATCATAGGTCGCCCCTGATAGATATCGGGAGAGAATTCTGCTTGTCGCATAGGTGTCGCTGCCGGCATAGAGTCTGTCTGAGATGATGGTTGCGGCATCGACTCCCACTCTGAGAATATCTTCCACCAGGGGCAATACTGACTCAGGCGCCATAGTGACCACCTCGATCGAGGTATCGGGTGATCGTTGTTTCATCTTCAGTGCGAAACCTATAGCACACGCATCGTCAGGGTTTATCATCATCCGGCTGTTTTCCCGGATGATGATATGTTTTTCGTGATCATAGGTAAAGTTGTCCACATCGGGGACGAATTTAACTACACAGATGATCTTCATGTCGTTTCCACTACCGCTTTCTTGACCGCAACCACTGAGGGCTTGTGCAGGTAGTTGTACAGTACGACAATCAGTATTCCGGTGACACCGAAGATGGCACTCACGATGAAGTAGGCATTGTATCCGCCGTTGTCACCGAAGGTGTTCCAGAGGAAGGTATTCATCTGGGGCAGGATGATATCGGGAAGATAGCCGATGAAGGAGATGAGTCCGATTGCGGTTCCCATCATGACAGCTTCTATCTTGGACTGCCCGAGGATCGACCAGTAGGTGCCTCTGATGGCATAGAGGAATGCTCCCAGGAGAATGATGACGATGTAAAAGAGCATCGGAGAGGTTGTCACAGGCATCACTGCCGTGAGGACAAGCAGAATGGAACCACCGAGCAGGGCACCGCTGATTGTCTTTGTCCTGCCGACTCTGTCGGCAAGAAAGCCGCCGATGAATCCGCCTACCGGGCGCATCCACAGGACGATGACCGTCACAGTACCGACGGTGACTGCATCAATCCCGACGTTCGTCTGCAGAAAACCGCCGAGGTAGTACACGGTCCAGAATACCGCGTATCCCATGAAGATGATTCCCCCCATCAGATAGACATACTTGTTCTTCAGCAGGGTACCCACATCGGAAAGATGGAATTTTTCGGTTTCTGCACGGTCTGAGGATTTCTCAGAGTGCGCTCTCAGTTTTTCATCGCTTTCAACGAAGATCGCAATGAGGATACCGGTCACGAACACGATCCCCGAGTAGAGGTAGATGACCGAGATAAGAGCACTGGACTTATCTGCCAGGGCGGTGCTGGTACCGAGAATGGCAGCGAACAGGCCAAGACCGACCGTTCCCATGAGTGCTTCGATGACACCGCGGCCGCCATCGAGGATTCCGAAGAACCGTCCCTCTTCACTCGATTTGGCAAGCATCTTCACGATCTTCATGTGGGAACTCCAGAAGGTGAAAACGGAGAAGAAACCCCACAGAAGGAAAATGATATTGACAGAGCCCAGCGAGGGAACCTGGGCGAACCAGAACCCGCACACCGCTGTGCCGATCAGACTGATAGAGATGAGCCATTTGGCTGAAAATCTGTCACTGAGAAAACCGCTGGGAAGGTACCCGACGACAAATGCCATACCAAGGGTAGAGTAGAAGTTATTCAGATCGGGCAAGCCCATATTGAATACCTCAAGAATCGTTTCCTGATAGTTCGTCCGCAGATAGATGACCGGGAAGATCACTCCTGCTGCCAACACGATCAGGAAAAACTGAAAATACCGACCGAGATTCTCCTTTTTCATACATACTCCTTTATGTAAAAACCTGTATTGATCAACACAGAGGAGCGTATACCTCTTTTACTCCTCTGCGCAGATTTCATGTGTGGGCGGGCTTTCCAGTACTACTGGATATATTTCATGCCCTCTTCCTGCGGGAATATCGTCCCGTAGTTCATTATGCCGTTCGGATCGAACGCTTCTTTCAGTTTCTCGAGCATGTAGTACGCCGACCCGTGTTCTTCACGTGTCCACTCGCTTCGATACTTCCCGATTCCATGGTGGTGACACATCGACCCGCCGGCTTTGAGAGTCTCTTCAACGATGATCCTCTGAATGGGATGGTGGTAGATGATCAGCTCATCCTCGGGTTCGCACAGGATCTTGTAATTATAGACGAAGTACATGTTGGTACCGTTGAGATAACTGTGTGAGGAGTGACCACCGAGCATCGTAAGGTCCCGGGCACGTTCGAATTCGTTCCTCACCCTCTCCATCACCGCATTGTAGATCTTCGGTATCGTTTCCCAGTCCGCGGAGATCTCGGTAGTGAAACCTGAGTGGGAATCGTTGTCGATCATGCCGAGCATCTCGTCGTCGATATCCTGCTGAGACCAGTTGAGATGGTTGAACCAGTCCTCGATCAGCTTACTGTCGACCTGTTTGATGATGCCGTCCTTATGGGTCTCCACGGCCTCTTCTATGGCGTCCACAGTTGCCCTGACGATCCCGCTTGGCCCCTCTGCCATGAACAGCAGCACGCAGCTGTTTTCATAGAAATGGTAGAAATGCTGTGCCGCGTCCTCGGGTGAGTAGGTTCGTGCCACAGAGGGTCTGAAACCGTTGACGATCACCTCTCTGAGGACTTTGATCCCGGTCTCCACGTCCTTGACGAGGTAGCCCAGGAAGGTATTGTTTTCCGGGTAATACCTGAAGATCTTGACGGTGACTTCCGTGATATAGCACAGAGTGCCCTCATTGCCGATCGCGATGTGACGGATATCAGGTCCGCCGGCCCGTCTTGATACATTCTTGATGCGGGAGATCTGTCCGTCGGGGAAAACACACTCGAGTCCCACGACCATATCCTCGATACCGCCGTAGAGTGTGGAAAACTGACCGATACTCCGGGTGGCGACCAGTCCGCCGTACTTGGCAACCGGCTTTGACTGCGGGGAATGTCCTGTCGTATAACCGACTTTCCTCAGTTCATCCTCGAGAGCCTGCAGGGGAACTCCTGCCTGTACTGTCGCCTGAGAGTTGTAGGTGTCTATCTTAATGATGTTGTCAAGATGGAGAGCATCGATGACTATCGTGAGGTCCTTCCAGTTCTCAAGGCCCCCCTCAGTGGCAGTCTTGCCTCCTCTGGGAATGACGTTGATACCATGTTCGTTACAGTAGGAGAGCAGTATACTCACTTCCTCAGTATTCTTCGGGTACACGATCGCTACCGGAGGGGGTACGTTCAGCACCTTTCTTGCTTTCGCATATTTCTTATATCTATCGGCTGCAGCATCATACAGATCGTCGTGATCCGTATTGATCTGGTCAACTGTCAGCATACCTTTCAACTGTTCAATAACTATTTTAGAATCCAAAAAAATCCTCCTTGCAATCCTTTCACCAAAGAAAGGGGTCTCCCTTTCTTCCACCATACGCCCTATCGTACGACCATCTGCTCCATGCGTCAACAATTTTTTGGGAAATTTTCTTATTTTTATCATATTTTATATTATTAATGGAAAATTTTCTACCACACATAGAGAAGCTCGGCTTGCTGATGGATTTAAGCCACCAAATCGGCTATGATGGCTGTATATGATCACGATTGATTTCAACCTTCTCAATCCATTGGAACGCACGATACACGAAACCCTCAGTGAGTACAGCAGAACACATGAGACCATCCGCATCACGGAAGCGGCAGAGGTCTGTCAATGCTCGGTCTCGAAGATATCGAAATTCTCGAAGAAACTCGGGTTCACAAACTACAAGCAGTATCTTGATTTCCTGTACGGGAAGGAGATCGAACAGATTCAGAAGTCTTCTGAACTGACACGGCTCGAGCATTTCATCAGGGACTTCGATTCACAGCAGGTCGATGAAATGATCGAACTGATACAGAGTCATGAGAAGATCGTACTGTTCGGGTATGGGCCTTCACTGGTGTGTGCGCAATACATCGAATACAGACTGCGGACGTGTATCAACAAGGTGATCATCGCCGTCTCGGACGATGTATCGGTCGCCTCCATGACCGATGAAAACTCACTGCTTCTGATTTTTACCGTGACCGGTTCCTTCCAGTCGTTCGAGAAGATCTATCATGACACGAAGGCGAAGGGGGGAGAAGTTGTCATCGTCGTTGAGGAGTACAACACCCAGCTGTTCAGCCAGTGCGACAGGATCTTCCTTCTCTCCCGTGAGGCACAGCCTTCCTATCTGCTTCCCTATGAGAAATCGAGAACGATTTTCTTCATCTTCATGGAAGAGGTGATGCAGAAGCTGACCCTCATGCAGAAGAGCGGAGATGGGCTTATGAGCGAAGGAACAGGGTGACCAACCTCCTGCTCGTTCAGACACGATGTCGGCTTGTACCCTACGTCCGGTAACCACCTGAGCCGGCAGCGTCTTCACCACCTTGTTGCGGAACCTGTTCAGGGTCCCGGGGGGAGTGTTCTGGAGACGGCTGGCAAGCACTGTGATGACGATACCGAGTTCCCGCTTCAGAGCGCATCTACCTTCAGGGAGCAAGCACCTCTCGAGTCAACCAGCTTGCTGTCATTGACATCATCTGCTCTCTGATGGTCTTCCGGAACGCGGGCGTCTTCATGGCTGGGGGGACTCGACGAGAGGGAAGGACATCTTCACCGCACACCCGGTGGCATCGGTTCTGTTCTTGATCGATATCGTTCCACGGTACTTCGTGACTATGCCGTACACGAGTGACAGTCCGAGACCGGTGTTCATGCCGTTGTGCGATTTCGTCGAATAGAAGGGAGTGAAGTAGTCCTTGCTGATATCTATTCCCTCTCCGGTATCCAGGACCTGAACATCAAGGTAGTGTTCCTCGTTCACACAGCTTCGTTCCAGGATGATATCGATATGTCCGTCTCTGTGTATCGACTCGAAGCTGTTCTTGATGATGTTCAGCAGGACCTGCTTGAACTCATTCTCGTTGATATAGACGATATTGTTCCTGTCCTTTTCGATGAGATCGATCGTGATATCCTTCAGCTTGGCATTGACACTCAGAAGGTCGATCATCTCCTTAACCAGGTCATTGATGTTGATATCCTCGGAGGAAACCTTCTCCAGATTGGAGAAGTTCTGAAGATTGCTGACGATCTTATTGATGTAGGTCACCTGTTTCGACAGCTGATTCACGATTTTCAGGAGATCTGGATCATTGAAGCGGAAGCGTATGTTCGTAAGGTAGTTGCTGATGATATCCAGCGGGTTATTGATCTCATGGGCAACCCCTGCCGACAGCAGACCGACTGATGAGAGCTTCTCGGAGAGATGATGGTTCTGCTGCAGGTAGTCATACTCGGTGATATCATAGAAAATCAGCATCGAACCGATCTTCTCCAGGCCGTCATAGATCGGTGAGTAGTGAACGTTGTAGATGCCTTCAACCCCGTTGATGGTGAGTGAAAGATGGTAGGTGGTCTGCTCTGAGGTCTTGGAGAGCTGATCGAGTATCACATGCTTGGTTGTCTCGCTCGTCCTGTTCAGCAGGCTCTCTCCTTTACGGTCATTCATCTCCTTCAGGTTCACGTTGAAGTTGTTCACGAAATACCTGTTCGCCAGCTTCAGGACGCCTTCGTTGTTCAGGATGATAAGGTTGACCGGAAGGTTCTCGAGTATCGCCTCATTGTATTTGATCAGATGATAGAAGGAGTCGGAAGGATCCACCGTCTCGGGTGTTTCGGAGAGCTGTGTATAGGCCATCTTGATGATCTGCATCCTTCCGATGCTCTGGATGTCCTCGGTCAGGATGTTGATTCCGTCCCGGATGATGGAGACCCTGTCTGAGATATCAAAGGCCCAGTCGATCTTGTGGGTCATGATGATGATACAGCACCCCTGTGATTTCAGGTCCTTCAGTACCGTCTTGAGCTTCTGATAATACTCCGGCGAGAGTTTGTCCAGCGACTCATCCAGGATCAGAACCTTCGGATCATGCTTGATCTTTCCCAGGATCGCTATAAGGGCACGCTCGGAGAGAGTGAGGTCCTTCACCAGGCGCTGCACATCCATGGTGATCCCGAGGCTTTCGAGGTAGGTTTCGGCCATGGCATTGAGCTGTTTTTTCAGAGTGAGGGAAAAGAACGGCGTCGAGTCATCGTTGAAGAACAGCGTCTCTGCAATACTGAAATAGGGGTTCAGCATCAGATTCTGATGAACGAACCGAACTCCCTTTTTCTTTGCGACCTTCGTATGAACACGGGAATACTCATCTCCGCCAAGAAAAATCGTCCCCGAATCGGGGGAAGTCAGTCCGCAGATAACCAGTCCCAGACTCGACTTTCCTGCTCCGTGTTCTCCGATCAAGGCGTGAATACTGTTGGTATGAAAGCTGATGTTGATGCGGTTCAGGACTCTCACCTTGTTGTAGTTGAGCCGTACATCTCTGATATCAACGAGCTTTTCCTGCATATCAGGCTATTCCATACTTCTTCAGTTTCAGATACAGGGTGTTTCTGCTCATATTCAGATATTTTGCAGCCTCGGACTTGTTATTGCCGGTCTTGAGCAGGACATTCTGGATCAGTTCCTTCTCCTTCTGCTGCACCGGGCTCAGAGAGTTATGCATGTACAGCCCGTTGAGTTCGATGCCCGGAGGAAGATCCTCAAGCATGATCACCTCATTCTGACAGATGGTCGATGCATACAGGAGAGCGTTCTTGAGTTCTCTGATATTCCCCGGCCAGTGGTAACTCCTGAAGACTGAGAGAACATCCTCTGAAAGCCGTTTTTTCTCACCGCTCGTGTTCTCCCCGATCGTGTACAGCAGACGGTCGATGAGATCCTCAAGGTCTTCCTTCCGCTTTCTCAGCGGAGGGATGTGCAGCAGGCCGCCGTTCAGACGATAGAAGAGGTCTTCTCTGAATACCCCTTCCTGGACCATGGAAGGGAGATCCTTGTTCGTGGAGGCGAGAAAACGTACATTGATCTTCCTCGTCTGGTTACCCCCTATCCTGCGTACCTCCTGATTCTGAAGGACTCTGAGAATCTTTGCCTGCAGTGTCTTCGGCATATCTCCGATCTCGTCCAGCAGGAGGGTTCCCCCGTCGGCCTGTTCAAAGACCCCCCGGTATTCGGATGAGGCGCCGGTGTAGGCTCCCTTCTCATGACCGAACAGTTCGTTGTCGAGGAGACTCTCGGGGAAGGCTGCGCAGTTGATCTTGATGAAACTTTCGCCTCTCCGGTGAGAATGCCTGTAGATATATTCGGCCAGACCTTCCTTTCCCGTTCCGTTCTCACCGATGATCAGGATGGTGATATCAGAGGCGGCGAGCTGCTTCGCCCTGCGAAGGACACTGCAGTACTCGGCGTTCCTGCTGTGCATCAGATTGTGGACTCCGGCCAGCTCTACTCCGGATTCTTCCTGTTCCTTCTTCTGATTCGCATGCTCTGTTGCAGAATCTATGATCGTGCACAGCGTATTGAAATCGATCGGCTTGCTCACAAAATCGAAGGCACCGAGCTTCATCGCCCTGACGGCGGCTTCCACCGTGGCATAGCCGGTTATCATGATGACGGGTATACAGGGAAAGGAGACCTTCAGCTTCTCCAGCGTTTCCACCCCGTTCTCATTCCCCAGTTTTACATCAAGCAGGATGACATCGATATCTTCCTGCTCAAGGACAGAAAAGGCCTTTTCCGTGTTACCGGCATAGAAGAGGAAGTGGCCGACATAGGAAAAGTTATCCTTGAGGACCTGAAACAGCTGGTGGTTATCATCGATGAATAGAATATCCAAATTCGTTCTCTCTCCTGTACCTGCTGGCCTGACACTTACAGTACAATCTGAACAGACACTGTCCTATTTTAGGACAACTGTAGTATAAAATATATGAAATCTCAATGCAGGAAATGTAAATATACATACTATACAAGCTGTAAAGGGAATATACCATCTATTGGCACGGTATATGCTCTTAAAGAAGGCAGAACAAAACTCAAGAACAAGGAGCGAACATGAAAAAGGTATTATTGATGGTGCTGATCGGCACTCTGGTGCTGACTTCGATCTTTGCCGCAGGATCCAAAGAGACTCAGGCGGCCGGCGGTGAGAAGGGAATTGGAGATCTGAAGATCGTACTCATCCTTCCCGGACCGATCAACGATCAGTCATGGAATGCGACGAACTATGCAGGCCTCGTAGCATGTAATGAACAGCTTGGCACGAAGATGGAATACATCGAGAACGTCCAGGCCTCGGATTACGAATCGACCTTCAGGAACTACAGCGAAAGAGGCTATGACCTGATCATGGCAGCGGGAACACAGTTCGACGATGCAGCGAACAGTGTTGCAGCAGACTATCCCGACACGACCTTCTGTGTCGTCAACGGTTTCAGAGCTGACCATTCGAACGTATCTCCGATCTTCCCCAAGGAATTCGAAGCAAGTTACATTGCCTCTCTGATCGCCGGTGAAGTTACAGAAAACGGGCAGTTCGCCACTATCGGCGGCTTCCCCAATGAAGCTATGGAGAAACTGCTTGATGTCTACGAGGCAGTCGCAGTGGAAATCGCAAAAGATCGCGGTATAGCCGGAGCCTCTGCAACCCGATCATATGCGAACAGCTGGGATGATATCGCACTTGGCAAGCAGATGGCCGAGACGATGATCGACAACGGCGCTGATACCATGTTCGTCTATGCGAACCAGGTCGGCCTCGGTGCCATCCAGGCGACAAAGGAAAAGGGAAAGATGTTCGTCGGTTTTTCGAGCAACCAGAACGATATAGCACCGGGAACCGTCGTTGCCTCCGTCATCTTCGATTTCCAGTCTTTCTACACCTGGGCAGTCGAGAAGTTCTATGAAGGTACTCTTACAGGCGGCAAGGTCCATGAAGCCGGAATCGCTGAAGGGATCTTCAAACCAGTATACCCTGCAGGGTTCGATGAAAGCATCAAGGGCCGGGTCTCAGCGGGTATAGAACAGGCCCTCGCCGGTGAAGTTGATTTCCAGTCAATGTTCAAATAGGAACAATGCCAGACAGTATCCCGATCAAGGTCGGGATACTGTGTCCTCAGAGACCTGAGGCCGAAGGAGATTCACCGATCGGCCCGCTCTGTATCTTACTGCAGGAACATTCCACATGGTATCCTTTCAGGGAAACGATATGAGTACACCATTTTTTGAACTTAGGAACATCTCGAAGTATTTTGCAAAGGTCATCGCGAACAAGGATGTCTCCCTTTCGGTAGAGAGGGGAGAGGTTCTTGCCCTCCTTGGAGAGAACGGTGCCGGCAAGAGCACCTGCATGAAGATCCTCTACGGTCTGTATCAGGCCGACGAAGGAGAGATCTACAAGGAAGGTGAACTGATCACGATAAAGACCCCCAGAGATGCGATACACCACAGGATCTCGATGATACAGCAGCACTTCTCCCTCGTTTCGGCTCACACGGTCACTGAGAACATCATACTCGGGAACGCCAAGGGAAGGATCGACTGGAAGAAGGCACAGAAGAGTATTCAGGAACTTGCCGACAGGTACGGGTTCAACGTCGATGCGGGAGCAAAGGTACAGGACCTCACGGTAGGGGAACAACAGAAGGTGGAAATCCTGAAATCCCTCTACCTTGATGCCAATCTGCTGATTATGGACGAACCCACCGCCGTGCTCACTCCCCAGGAGATCGATACCCTGATGGAATTCGTCAAGGAGTATTCCAGCCGGGGCAATGCCGTCATATTCATCACCCATAAACTCAGGGAAGTGATGCATGTGGCTAACAGAATCATCGTGATGAGAAGCGGCAGGGTACACGGTAACGTACTGAAAGAGGAGACGAACGAACGGGAACTTTCACGGATGATGATCGAACATACCCTTCAGGAAATCGATACGAAACAGACCACTGTGAAACCCGGAAACGTCAGTCTTTCGGTACGTTCTCTTACCGTCGCTCCCCGACGGGAAGTCCCCCTTCTGCGCGATGTAACCTTCGATATCCACAGGGGTGAGATCTTCGGTATAGCAGGTGTCTCAGGAAACGGCCAGCTGGAGCTGTGCATGACCCTCTGCGGTGCAATGAAGAGCACCTCGGGCTCGGTCCACCTCGACGGTCAGGACATCACCCACCTCTCCATCAACAAGAGGATCGCTCTGGGCATGGGGTACGTTCCCTCTGACAGGCACCGCTACGGGATGGTGATGGACATGAGCCTTTCTGAGAATATGCTGCTGAAAGCCAGCTATTTCAGCACCTGGAACAGGAACGGAGTCGTCAACAGGAAGAAACTCGCCGAGACCACCTCCGGGATCCTGAAACACTATGACGTGAAGGCTTCGGGACCCAACGCCCTGGCCAGGGAACTCTCAGGGGGGAACCAGCAGAAGGTCATCGTCGGAAGAGAGGTGGAATTCTGCGGGGACTTCATCATCTTCGACCAGCCGACCAGAGGACTCGATCTCGGTGCGATCAACAATGTCCACACGGCGATTCTGAACGAGAAAAAGAACAACAAGGCTATCATGCTGGTGTCCACAGAGTTATCGGAGATCTTCACCCTCTCTGACCGGGTCGCGGTCTTTTATAAGGGTGAGATCCAGGGAATCTACAGAACCAGTGAACTCGACAGTCAGAAGATCGGTCTGCTGATGGCCGGCTATACACACCAGGAAGTGATATGATGGATAAGAAAACCCGGGATATATTGATTACAAACTTCTTCGCTGTGATACTGGGTCTGATCCTCAGCGGATTCATGATTCTGTTTCTGGGGAAGAACCCTATACAGATCTTCATCCTCCTGTTTTCCAGCATGTTCCGTGACGGCTATACGATCGGGGAGATCTTTGTCAAAGCGACACCCCTGATCTTCACCGCCCTTGCATTCGCGTTCACATTCAAGGCAAGCCTGTTCAATATCGGAGCTCAGGGTCAGTTCTATATCGGGTCCATCACGGCCGTGAGTGTCTCCCTGATGCTCCCCTCTCCCGCGGCGATCCCCCTGGCGATCATCCTTTCGTTCGTCACCAGCGGACTGTGGGGAGGCTTCATCGGCCTGTCCAAGGCGAAGTTCAAGGCGAACGAGTTCCTGATCAGTATGATGAGCACCTACGTCGCACTCAACCTGATGAACTATCTGCTGCGCACCGTGCTGATGGAGAGCAAGGGTGAGTACCCTCAGACCGAGACTCTCGCACGGAGCACCTGGCTGTTCAAGATCGTTCCTCATACCCGTCTCCACTTCGGCTTCATCCTCGCGCTGCTTTCCGCCATCACCATCTGGCTGATCCTGTACCGCACGACCTTCGGGTTCAGGATCAGGGCGGTGGGACAGAACAAGGAAGCTGCCAGAATGAGCGGAGTCAATCCCGAGAGGATATATATCATCACGTTCATCATCAGCGGCGGTCTGGCCGGACTTGCAGGGGTCACAGAGGTAAACGGCGTGCAGCACATGCTGCTGCAGGGCTTCAACCCCTCCATCGGCGCTCTCGGTATCGGGATCGCGATACTGGCCAACGGAAACCCCATCGGCATCATCTTCGCGTCGATCCTCTTCGGGGCTCTCCACGTGGGAGGGACGATCATGGGTCAGTTATCGGGTGTACCGTCGAGTATCATCAACCTGATGGAAGGATTCGTCATGGTGTTCGTGATCATCTCCTACTACGTCCGAAGAAAATGGGAAGTGAGCAGAGATAAGAAACTACTGATAGAGGGGAATATATAATGTTGATAAACTTGTTTTCCAGAGCAATGATGATGAGCACACCCCTTCTCCTGGGCTCACTGTCAGAGGTGTTCTCAGAACGGACCGGTGTGATGGTCACTGCGATCGAAGGAATATTCCTGATGGGAGCATGGGCAGGTTTTACGGCATCATACATCACCGGCTCTCTGGCTATGGGACTCCTGTGGGCAGCACTTGCCGGCCTGCTGGTCGCGATGCTCTACGCCTATATCGTCGTGACGTTGAAACAGCACCAGATCGTGACAGGAACCGCGATCAACATCCTGATACTCGGTCTGTGCTCGTTCCTCCAGAGGGTCGTCTTCGGTGTTCCCCTCTCTCCTCTCACTGTCGAGCCGCTGCAGAAGATAGCGATTCCTCTTCTCTCCCGCATTCCCTTCATAGGTCCCGTGTTCTTTGAACAGAACATACTGACCTATTCGATCTACATCCTTGTCCCGCTGGGCTACTTCATCCTCTACAAGACGTCCCTGGGACTGGTGATCAGGTCGACCGGAGAGAATCCTGAAGCCGTCGATGTATCGGGTATCAGCGTATCACGGGTACGGTTCGTCACGGTCTCGGTTTCGGGGATCATCTGCGGTATCGCAGGAGCCTTCTACTCGATCGGCTACCTGGGCATGTTCACGACGAACATGATCGGAGGACGGGGATGGATCGCCTTTGCTATCTGCTTCCTTGGAAACTGGAACCCGATCGGGGCCTTCATCGGAACCCTGATCTTCGGTCTCGCCGAAGCGTTCGCCATCCTGATGCAGGCAAATGCGTCGACGATACTCCCGAACGAACTGTTCATTGCCCTTCCCTACGTGTTGACCATCGTCCTGACTATCAGCAGGAGGTCGTTCAATGTCCCCTCAAAGCTGGGAATAGCCTACTTTGAAGAGAACTGACAGGTGAAGAAGAATACACAGTGACAGAAGTGTTCAGCCTGTTCCAGAAAACCGTAACCGTGCAGGGAGCTTGATGCTCCCTGTTACGGTGTTTCCCGAGAGAGCACCTTACTGAGGCAATCACTGCTTCAGCACGATAGTGAATGTGGTTCCGAGGCCTACCTCACTCTCAACTTCGATTGTTCCCTCTATGCTCTCAATGATCTCCCGCGTTATTGAAAGCCCGATGCCGTGAGAGTCCTGGTCGGATTTGGTGGTGAAGAAAGGATTAAAGATATTCGGGAGATGATCAGGAAGAATCCCCCCGGCATTATCGCTCACTCTGATCTCAAGAAATGTTTTTCCTGCCTTCTCTATCTGTTTTCCTGAAACAGAAATGAAGCCGTCAACCATGGTGGTGGCTTCAATCGCATTCAGGATAATGTTGATGAATACCTGCCTCAAGGCATCTTCATTGGCTCCGAGGCAGAAGATATCTCCAACATCACAGCTGAATTCAATGTGCTTCTCCTCCATCATCGGTGCAAGGAGTTCATGAATTTCACCGATCAGAGAAGAGAAAAGCACTTTCTTCCTCACAGCAGCGTTCTCCCCCCTCTCCTTCTTGAGATTTTCCAGGAGCCGGTTAATTCGGGACACTTCACGTGAGATACACTTTGTCTCTTCCTTGATTGTTTCGATGGAACTCTCTTTCTGGATGAGACTGAGGTAATTCAGCATGATACTCAGAGGATTCCGCACTTCGTGTATGAGTTCGCTAATCTTATACTCATACTCGATATCCGTAGGCTTGTTCAGATATGAACCAAACAGGGAACCGTCCTTCTCATCCTTGCTGAACACATACATCATTCCCATGAAGGAACCCATGTTATCGGAGATTGGGGAGACATAGATCCTTGTATCCTCCAGCAGGTCGCTAAGGAGGTGAACACGAGTCCTCGGCATAAACAACAGCTCTTTCTCGATATCTCTGACGGTGTCATCAGACAGCCCCAGGACCTCCTGAATCTTCATCCCCACCAGTTCATCGAAGTCATTGAAGTAGACCCGCTTGACCTCATGGTTATAGATGATGATGTTATGGTGTGTATCGGTGGCAATCACCGGAAAGATCAGGCTGTTGATGATTTCCTGATACAGCTGCTTGAAATAAAACAGCTCGAAATTGTCTCGAGCGAGTTCGGTACGGGAGGTGATGAATCCGTAAGCCATCTGCATCAGGTGATACTTCTCCACCTGGGCGACCGTTACGGTATTGGCTTCGCCGTTCTGTTTGAAAATGCTGACTTGATTGGAATACTTAGAGATTTCGTTCATGTCATTGGAGACGATGATCAGCGTAAGCCCGTTTTTCACCATCCTGAGAAGGATGAGACGGAGCTTGTCGTGCATGCCGGGAACGGTATGTTCCTCTATATCCCGCAGAATCCCCTCTTCAAGACAGAGCACTCGAGGCGAGGCTATGATACTCCGAAAAAGTTCGATCAGTTTACGTTCCGCAGAGGTAAGGGTACGGGCACGCGCTTTCAAATCTATCGAGTAGCCGACCTGTCGATTGAGTTCCAGGAATCTCTGTCTGGCGAGGCTGCGTGAACGCAGGTGTGTGGATTTGAACTGCTTACGTTCGCAATAGATATTGTCGAGAACCGAGAGATCGAGAAAACTCTTGCTGCTGTGATCCACGATCTCTATGCCGAGACGGACTGCACGTTTCGGTGTTAGGTTTCGGTACTTCTTCCCATCGAATACAATGTCCCCTCCCAGGGGCTGTTCTATCCCGGCAAGGCATCTCAGAAGACGTATGGCGAGCTGAGGTTTGTCAGAAAACAGGCCGTGGATAGTGTTACTCTGCACAGAGAAGGAGTATGGAAAGGGAGAGTCCTTCAGGACGATCCTATCGAGAGCGCAGATAACCTCTCTCTCATCTGTACTCATTCTGAATATCCATTTCCTTCATTCGATTATACAGGGTCTGTCTGCTGATATTAAGAAGTTTTGCCGCCTCCTGCCTGTTCCCGTTAGTCTTCTCGAGAGTCTGTAGAATGATCTTTCGCATATACTCATTGCGGTATGCATCAAGGGCATTGGTCTGCTGCTCATTGGTCAGATCCTTTCCCGCCGTGAAGGAGTCCTCTTCCATGGTGATCGAGTCCGGAAGGTCTTCCACAGAGAGCTGCTTCCCTTCACACACGACGACGGAACGTTCGATACAGTACTTCAGCTCACGAATATTTCCCGGCCAGGCATAGGTGGAGAAAATCCGCTCCACTTCTGAAGAGATTCCGGTGATTTCCTTCATATACTTCTTCGCATACTGCTCGAGAAAATATCCGGTGAGTGACGGGATATCCTCAGACCGTTCGCGCAGGGCAGGAAGGCGCAGATGTACACCCTTTAGACGATGATAGAGATCAAGCCGGAATTTGCCGTCCTGCACCAGCTTTTTCAGATCCTGATTGCTTGAGGCTATGATCCGTGCATTTACCGTGATTCCCTTGTTCGACCCGATGTGATAAACCTTGAGATCCTGAACCACTCGAAGCAATTTTGCCTGGAGGACCAGCGGCATATCGCCGATTTCATCCAGGAGAAGAATACCGTTATTCGCCTCTTCGATCTTTCCCGTCCGGGCGGCGGTAGCTCCAGTGAACGCCCCTTTCTCGTACCCGAACAGTTCTCCTTCGAGCAGGTCCGTTGGAATCGCTGCACAGTTGATCTTAACGAACGACTCAGGTTTTACTGTCTCTTTATTGAACTGGTAGATATAATCTGCGATCACCTCTTTCCCGGTACCGCTTTCCCCGGTGATCAGGATAGGAAGGTCCGTTGTGCTGAATTTCCGTGCAAGTTCGAGCACCTTCAAGTAATCCCTGCTGCGGGAATCAACGAAGTAATGGAAGTCCTCTCCGGGAGCACTTTTCTGCTGTCCGTGCCTGATGAATTTATGGACGACCACAAGCAGTTCGTCAAACTTGAAGGGTTTTTCCAGATAATCGGAAGCACCGAGCTTGAAAGCCTTTCTCGCCGTCTCCAGAGAAGCATGAGCTGTAATCATGATCATGGGAATCTTGTTCCCCATCTTTGCGAGGAAGGACAAGCCTCCCATCTCCGGCATTCGGATATCGCTGATAATAAGTTGGTAGGACTGGTTCACAATCATGAGAAACGCCTGGCGGGCACTGAAGGCGATGTCGACAACAAACCCTTCATTCTGCAGCAGCGTCTGAAGCGAGATACACATCTGCTGCTCATCATCAACAACAAGGATTCTCGCACTGTATACCGGCTGTGAAGCGACCTCCTTACTCATACCTGCTCCTTTTTCATATGTGCAAAAGATCAGGGATAGGCTTTCACTCTTTCCCTGATCAGTTCTTTTCATAGTATAGTTACTTTCGTCATTCTTTCAAACTGCTTATAGTCCAAGCACTCCTGATCTCACTGAATACGATACTTCTACGCAGAGTTCTTCTGCCGTTTTTTGAATAATGTCGGCTTGAACTCCCCGCCGATGAACACAACCGCTATTATGATCAGAACCCCTTTCACCACCTGCTGGGGTTCAGACGGAATTGTCATCAGGTTCATGATATTTCCGAGTATGGCGATGATCAGACCTCCTGCGACAGCTTTGATCGGATTTCCTGATCCTCCCGAAAGAGCAGCACCGCCTACAACTACCGCCGCAATCGCATCAAGCTCATATCCCTGAGCGAGAAGGGAACTTCCCTGAGTGAGCTGAGCAGCAAGGATGAGTCCTGCAAGACCGGCAAGTAATCCGTTCAGCAGATAGACCGAAAAGATCGAGGTGTCAACGGAGAGGCCGGAGAGACGGGCCGCCTCGGCATTTCCACCGATGGCATAGAGTCGTCTGCCGTAGGTGGAGTATTTCATAAAGAACGCAGATACCAGCATAACAAGAACGAAGATGATAACCGGGTTGGATATACCTGCGGTTTTACCGGCAAAGAAGTGGATAAATCCTTCATCGTCGATGGAGATGAGTGAGCCGATCTGAACGAGGTACGAGGTCCCCCTGGCAATACTCATCATAGCGAGTGTTGCAACGAAGGGAGCTATCTTTGCTTTCACCACAAGCAATCCAGCTATGCCGCCCACAGCCCCCGTCACGAGCAGTGCGAGGAGGGAGGCAATGAATGGCGAAGTCCCGCCTTTCATACTTACCGCTGCGATGACAGTCGACAGGGCAACCATCGAACCGACCGAGAGGTCGATCCCCCCGGTGACGATGACAAAGAACTGTCCGACCGCGATAATAGAGACAACCGCAGCGAACGTGAGAACGTTACCCACATTCCTGCTCGTCAGAAAATAGGGGGAGAGGATACTTCCCAGCACGATGATCGCAATCAGGACGATGAGAAGATAGTTCGTTACAAGACTCTTCAAGGCCTTCCCAACCATTGAAGACTTGAATTCCAATGCATGTTTTTCTGCAGCGATTTCCATATATTTCTCCTCAACTACAACAATATTGTAAGATTGCATCTCCATGGATATCAATATCCTGGAAATCCAGATCACCTGCGAATGTCCCCCTGGACATCACGTAGACATGATCACACATACTTGCCTCGGGGATTTCAGAGCTGATCACGATGACTGAGCCCCCCTCGGAAACAAAACCTCTGATCAACTGGTATATCTCTTCCTTCGCTCCGACATCAATACCGCGTGTCGGTTCCGAAAATACGAGAATTCTGCACTTGCTGATCAGCCATTTCGCAAGTACGACCTTCTGCTGGTTACCGCCGCTCAGAGTACCGACAATCTGCGAAGGTCCTGTGGCTTTGACGTCAAGCGACTTCATCATCCTGTCGACCGCACTCTTTTCCTTTCCATTGTCTATGATAGAACCCCTGCTGAACTGTTTCTGGCTTGCAAGGGTCATGTTATGTTCGATAGTCATTCCCAGAACAAGCCCCTGGGTTTTCCGCTCTTCCGGAAGAAGGCCTACACCGGCATTGATCACCGATCGAGGGGTGCTCCGCCTGATCTCCCTGTCGAAGATCCGAATCGTCCCGGCAGAGAGGCTCCTGTTTCCGAACAGGCACCCTGCAAGTTCCGGCTGACCGTTGCCGAGCAGCCCGGTGATACCGAGCACCTCTCCTTCGTGGAGATCAAAGCTGATATCATGCAGCATCGAACCGTCAGAAATCGAATTGACCGACATGACAACGCTGCCATAGGAGCCGGTTCCGATTCGAGGCCTTCCGACTCCGGCGAGTGCCTCGCCAAGGAGCGAGGAATTCACATTCCGTCCGACCATTGCCCGTACCAGGGTCGAGGACTCAGTATCCGCGACGGAATAGGTGTCGACCAGCTTCCCGTCCCTGAGGACGGTTGCGAGATCACAGAGTTCTTGAACCTCTTCAAGCCTGTGCGAGATATAGACAATCGCGAGCCCGGCTCTTTTCAGATTACCAAGTATCTGAAAAAGACGTTTCACATCAGGCTGGGGAAGTGCTGCCGAGGGTTCGTCTAGCAGTACCACCTCTGCCTTGTGATGAAGGGCTTTCGCCAGTTCCACACCCTGCTTCTGAGATACACTCAGATTCTTTACCTGCTGATCTACTCCGACATCAAACCCGAGCCATTTCATAATGTCCGAAGCACGTCGTTTCGCGATCTTCCAGTCTATGATACCAAAAGTGCTCTTGGGAAGGTCGGAAATGAAAATATTTTCAGCAACCGAAAGTTCGGGAACGAGACTCAATTCCTGGAATATGGTGAAGATTCCGGCTTTTTGAGAATCCATCGGGTTCCTCAGGGTAAGGTTCTTTCCCAGCAGCTGAAGAGACCCTCCATCAGGGATTTCAGCACCTGAAAGCATACGGATCAACGTGGATTTCCCTGCCCCGTTCTGGCCGAGCAGCGCGTGGATCTCTCCCCTCTTGATCTGCAGATCGACAGAATCCAGAGCCTGAACACCGGGATAGGCCTTGCTCAGGTTTCTGATATCGAGCAGAACCTCTCCGTGTTTCTTTTCCGGTTTTGTTTTGTACACAGAAGTATGTGTTTCATTCATGAACGTATCCTTTTTGTTTGACGATGGAGAAACATGCGTGGGGGAGGCATACGTCTTCCCCCACGACAGTATCCGCTACTGGACAGTATCGACCAGAACTTTGGATCCGTCATAATACTTTGCAGCTTCGTCGGTTCCGAAGGCAACAGTCTCTACGAAGACGGTTCCTTCAGGTGATCCGCCGTTGATCGCACGGATTGCCATTTCAACTGCAGCAAGTCCCTGACGGTATGGTTCGTTGGTTGTAAGGGCCTGGACCGGTCCGTCGGGATTGTCCATCATCTGCTTCACCACACTTTCATAGCCATCATAGGAAGCCATGGTGATCTGGTCCCACAGACCTGCAGCCTTGAGAGCCTGTTCGATACCGGCCTGCATGACGCAACTCTCACTGAACAGAACCTTCAGGTCAGGATGAGCGGTAGCGATATCGCGGACAACAGGCATCGCGTCGTTCGGGATCCAGTGGCCGTACTGCATCGGCAGGTAGTTGAGTTTGACTCCCTTGCCCGGGTTCTCATCAAGCCACTGCTGGTAGCCTTTCATATAGCCTTCAGCGCGAAGATCGCTCAGTACGTCTCCGGGATATCCTCCGATGACAACAGCTTTTGCTTCCTTGAGCCCGGGATTTCTCCTGGCGACTGCTTCAGCGAGAATATATCCACCCCGTGCACCGGTGGCAATCTGATCTTCAACCACATAGCCGTAAATCTGCCTCATCAGAGAATCATCAAGAGCCGAGTTGACAGCAATGACCGGGATACCGGCTTCATTGGCAGCCTTGATTGAAGAGGAAAGACCAAGCGGATCATTCGCATTGATGATGATCGCATCTACATTTCTGTTAATAAGAGTATTCACATCCACGTTCTGACGTACGGTGTCACCGTTCGCGTCGAGCACGACAACTTCGGCACCATGTTTGTCGGCGCCATACTGAACACCATCCACCAGGGTTTTCCACCAGTCACTTCCCGCAATACGACGCTGAGAAAGACCGATTACGATCTTACCGTCATCTGCAGCTTCTCCCTGTCCCTGTGCGAACAACGATGAAAATGTGCAGGCGAGTACAAGAATCCCTACGATTGCCAGAATCTTAGAACTTTTCTTCATGTAAGTTCCCTCCTTAATTGTTGGAAGCGCCATTACCCACTGGTCTTCACTTCCTTACCCCACATATTGAGCAGATAGCATGCCAATTAGCACTTTACAATATCTTTTATTATTAATCATTATTTCACATATAGTTATCAGCAATAATAATTTAGATTCATTTTAAATTAGAAAAATCTATGGTGTACATTCTCTTCAGGATAGTCAAATGTAAATAATTTTTGACAGCACACCATCCATTCACCACTCTGATCTCTGAACAGGAGGAGATATAAGAAAGGGCTCATGGATTGAAGTCATGAGCCCATCGGCAGACGAGAGTGAAGAGAGGAGTTATGTTATCCAAGACGCTCAACATATGCCGCGATGGAGCTGAATCCGTTGGCTTTCAGAACATTCTCGTAAATCATTTCGGAGAGGTTTCCTGAGTCGAGTGCAAGTCGACTCACATAGTCGTGCAGGTGTTTCAATGTGATATCTGAATAGGTACAGAGTTCACTCATCAGGTACGTCCTGAAGGAGGTGCCCTCATCAGAGTCTTCCTCCAGATTTCTCGCCCCCCGCATAAGAGCCGGGTACCGTTTAAACATGTCGCACTGCCAGTAATAGAGATATTCGACAATCGTATCTAGAAAAGGCTTATCTTCCGGTCGTTCCAGCTGACCTCCCATGTAGGCATACTTACGCGTCATGAGGTTGACTCCCTCCCGTTCAGCTTCCATCAGATCTTCGAGGTAGGAAGAGAGGGTCGGGACATCCCAGGCATCGAACTGGGCCCTGCGGTGGAGCAGGAATGAGTCAGGTGACTGCTGGCAGGTATAGATATCATCGGCAGTCACCGAGAGAAACATATCGAGTTCCCTATTGAGAATAGATGCCACCAGGCGCTCTTTATCGATACTATTCATTCAATTCCCTCCCCTGTTCATGTCGAGTATATAGTGTCCGCTGAGCCAGAGGTACGGATTACTGCCTTCCCCCATATGCTGTGCGGTCAGTTCAGCGGCTATCAGCTCACCGAACCGGTCGATTTTCTGTGTAAGGAGCTTTGCATCAGGCGAGTCAATACCCTCCTCAATGATGTGTTCCAGCCGGAAACCCACCAGGATGCCGCTCAGACGGGCACTCTCTTCTCCAAGAAGAGGAAGAGAGGATAGCCCCCGGTGAGCCCATTTATAGAAGGGCTCATATCGTCTGTTCAGAAGATAGATGAGAGAGATCGCGTCTGCGAGAAATTTTGTAAGGCAGTAGCGGGACGTATATACATCTCTCCTCTTCAGGCTTCGAAGCAGATTATACTGACCGCTCTGAGCCGCAGACAGGCAGAGCCGTGCTATTTTCATCTGCCGCACCTTTTCAGGATAAAAGGAGAGGAGATGACTGCGTCTGAGAGTGAATTCTCCGCAGGGATCATGAAACACCTCGCCGTTCGTACAGGTGGCAAGCGAAGAAGTGGGGATGGCCTGCCACTCGGCCTCGCTATACGGCAGGTGGGAAAGTCCTGTAAAGCGATGATAGAAGCTCACAATACTTTCAACACCCACCCGGTGGGCAGTGTTGTCGAGAATGTTCCGCGCAGGGTATCCAAGGAACTCTCCCGGAAGGGATTCATACCACCTCGAACATGCTTCCAGAAACGATTCATCCGAGGCATCGTTAATCCAGATACAGAATCCGGGGCCCCAGTCATGATCACGGGAAAGCTCGTCATCAAAGAAAAAGCATTCCGAGCCGGGACCTATCATTCCTACGGCTATATCATCAAGGCGGGCTGGGAATGTTTGAAGGAAACGGGGATATCCGACCTCCTGCCAGAATCTTCGGCTCAGTTCAATTCCCTGCATCCGATTCCTCTGCTAAAAGAGACTCGATCTGTTTTAAATTCTTTTCTGCCTCGCCGGCCTTCTCCAGCAGACCGAGGTCCCGATACTTCTGGCGGGCCTCCCTGAAAGAGAGAAGTGCTTTTTCCAGGTCCCCTGTCATGGCGTACACATACCCTATGTTCGCTCTCTGATTCGCCACTCCGGTGAAGTGCTTATGAGTTTCATAGATGGCGAGGGACACCTGATATTGCTCAAGAGCCTCCTCGTAGTACTCCATATCACGGTAGCACGAGCCTATATCACCGAGGGCGCCGGCTGCGCCCAGTGGGTCCCCTATGTGCTCGAACTGTTCCTTTGCCAGAGTGAAATGATGGATGGCATCAATCAGGCGGCCGATTGAGACTTCAAGAAGACCGGTATTGACCAGAGCTCTCGCACTTTTCTCCCCCTCTCCACTGTTAAGAAGAGAAAAAGCCACCTTCTGCATCTTTTCGAGAGCCTCTCGGCTCTTTCCCTCACGCTGCAGCTGCATTGCCAGTGAGAACTGCTGTTCCCGATTCATGTTCTCTTCCATAATCCTCTCCTGCACCCACGGTATCAAAGAGAGGGAAAAGAATACGATGCGAGCGTATCGTGGAACACCTGTATTTCTTCTTTCCTGAATGGTTCGAGGTCAAACAGTTCATACTCCATCCCTACATCTGCATACTTGTTTCTCCCGAGCCGGTGATAGGCCATGATCTCCACCGTCACCGAAGAATCAAGCTTCTCTTTCACAAAATTCAGCATAGCCTTGAAATCTTCCAGCTCTGTATGGTCAGGAATGACAGGGATGCGAACTGTCATCGTTTTTCCGTGCTCTGCAACAAAGGCAGAAATTCTGGGAGCATTCTCATAGATAATCTGATTGGATACCCCAGCGTATTTGACATGCAGCGTATCATCGTATGTCTTCAGGTCAAGGAAAAAATAATCGATGTACGGAAGGACCTCTTCGATCGTCTCCCACGTCGCATATCCGCTCGTTTCGATCGCGGTAGTTATCCCGGCCTTCTTCGCAGCTATGAAGAGGTCACGAGTGAACTTCGCCTGATACAGAGGCTCACCTCCCGAGACAGTCAGTCCGCCGACCTCGCTCTGCCGGTAGATAAGCTCATCTTTCATCACCTGCTTCATCACATCCTGTACACTCATGACATTCGCCACCGGACGAAGTGCCTGTGAATAACACTCACGGGTACAGGGGAACTCATGAAGGCCCTTTGCATAACAGGTCTTCTCACAGATGGAGCGGTCTATCGAGATGGCTTCGTCTATGACTGAGATCGCATCGTAGGGACAGTTGTCTACACAGCGGAAGCAGGAGATGCACTTATCCTTGAAAAATGCCAGTTCATTGTAAAACTCCTGAGATTCAGGATTGCTGCACCAGCGACAGCGCAGCGGGCAGCCCTTCAGGAATACCACGGTCCGTATACCGGGACCGTCGTGCAGTGACCAGCGTTGGATATCGAATATGTTTCCAGTTCTTTCCTGCCTCTGAGCTTCATTCATACTACTTCCCCTTTATACATCAGAGGGTCGACCGGAAACTATCGGCCAACCCTCCTGTCACTATAGATTTCCCTATAAACGTTCTTCGGTGCGTTCGATGATATCCTGCTGAACCGTCTTGTCGAGTCCGACAAAGTAGGCAGAATAGCCCGCTACGCGGACAATGAGGGAGCGGTACTTGTTGGGATCTTTCTGAGCTCGTTCAAGAGTCTCTCTGCTCACAACATTGAACTGCATCTGCATGCCGCCCTTCTCAAAATAATAGTCGATCAGATTCGTCAGGCGGGTAAGCCCTTTTCCCATCTGCACGTTTTCATGTGTCTGAGTTTCTGCTGCCATCTTCGGCCTCCTTTTATTCATCTTTCAAGTCCGCAGGACTCATCTTCAGGTTATACAGGGATCCTTCGGAGAGAAGCCTGAGGTTGAGTTTCGAAACAGAACTCACCGCTGCCGTTGGTCCGAGTGTGTCGGTTCCTCTGAAGGGAGACTGACCGTCAGAGAGGGGTGTCCCTGAATTCCTGCCATCCGGAGTTGCTCCAACATAGAACCCGAAGGGTGTGTTGGACGATACCGTAGTTGTTGATGCCTGGAAGATCCCTCCGACTGGACCCCGCCCGTAACGGGTATTTCTGTATTTCGGGAACTCATTGCACACCATCTCGAGAGCATCACGGGCGATGAAATCAACTTCATCCACGTCGTTTCCGTATTTTGGAACGCTCAGGCACATCTGCTGGATCATCGGTCCGGTCGGATTGGTGTTCATATCCTTGAAATCGGTTTTCAGTGCGTGAAGGAACTGCTCCCCGGTAAGAATCTTTTTCTCAAACACAAGGGTCCTGATCGCATGCAGAGAGTTGGCCACCACCGCAATACCTATAGTCTGGTTTCCGGTGAAGTCGTACTTTGCCCCTCCCTTCTTCAGGGATTTCCCTCTGGAAAGCGTTGTCGTGGGACAGGCGAGAATGGCACTGAACGGCTCGTCGATGAATTCCTCATAGGCCTTGTCGATTGCATTATCGAGCGTGATAATCAGGTTGATATAATACTTCGCCTGATCAACGAATGCATCCCACAGTTCCTCGTACGAAGCGAAGGAAGCCAGATCCTTCCCGTTCTCGTTCGGATGGATGGTTATACCGGTATTCACGTCCATCCCGTTGTACAGAGCCATCTCCATACATTTGGCAAGTGAATACCAGGCAGCTCCCGTCCTTCCTCCCCTCAGTCCCGGAGGTCCCGGTTCGGCACAGCCGATGATGCAGTAGTCGGAAGCATCCTCCCTGCTGTAGCCGCGATTCATCATCGCCTCGATATATTTTTCGTCGTTCGAGACTGCCGGGAATCCCGTACCGAGCCGGATCGTTTCCACCACTTTCTTTTTGTAGGCCTGAGGTGCATTCTTATGCCAGCGGGCATAGTGGGAAGGCTGAACGGTACGGGTGTTCTGGATGGAATCGAGGACCAGATAGGTCATCTCGTTCGTTGCATCTTTTCCGGTCTTTGGATCGATTCCTCCGATGGTAAGGTTCTGAAAGATCGGCTTCCCGCGGAAGAAGGAAGTATCTTCCCAGCTCCTGACCCGTTCCACCTGAGAGAGCATGATAAAGAAGTTTTCAAGAAGCTCAAGCGCTGAATCACGGGTGATAAACCCCTTGTTGAGATCCTTCAGATAGATATCATTCATCACTTGGTCGAACCGTCCGAGACAGATAGCCTGATGATTGTCTTCAACCTGAACTCCAAGCTGCAGGAAGGTAATGGACTGAAGAGCCTCCCAATAGGTCTCAGCAGGGAATTCCGGCACCTTGCGGGCGATAGAAGCCATCTGTAAAAGCTCCTCTTTCCGTTTCGGGTCCTTCTCTTCCTCTGCCATCTTCTCTTCCAGATCCGCATAGCGGTGCGCCCATTTGATCATCGCCTCACAGGAGATGATAACCGCCTTATAGAATGCCTGGCTGTCGAGTCCTTCGTTCGTTGTGATATCGATTCTCTCGAGACCGGCTTTCGCTTCATTGATCACATGACGGAGTCCGTGTCTGAGGTGCCAGTCATAAGGAGGAGCATAGTGACCATCCCCTCCCTGCACATAGTTCAGATCGTTGATGACCCCAACCTTGTCCTGGGCAACAAGAATCTTCTCAGGAAGATGGGCATACACATGCGACTGATGGTTCTTGCCGTCCCAGTACGCAGCTATCTCTTTGAGTTCCTCGATGATACCTGGATCCACCTGGAATTTATCAGCAGGCCGATCAGGAAGGAAAAACGGATCCCCTCCGATAATCTCCTTTTTAATGAACGTAGTGGAAAAATCGGGGGCGAGAGGAGAATAATTCGGTCGGCTCGCGTGGCCGCCGACTAGAAGGCTGTCCGGAAGCACATAGATAGTCATGTTTTCCAGTGCATGCGCATGGGCTTTCGCCCGTCTCATGATATTCGGAAATGCCTCGGTCTTCCTGTATGATTCAGTGAAATACCGGGCTCGCTCGATGCAGACTCCAGCCTTCTGGCCTGTCACATATTCATATAACTCTTGAACTCTTTTCGTTCTCTTCGGTGTTATCTGAAACTGAAAATGCAATGGTTCCGCATGATCCGGGTTCTCTTTGGCTGCAAAACAGGTTTCATCGCTATACTTCGCTTCCATTCCGTACCTCCTCGGGGATTAGTCATACACTCCCTTTACATTTTTCATGCCAAAAGAAAACACCCTCACAGCAAAAAACTATCTGACTTTGCAGAAAGGAATTAGAAAATCATAAAAAAAAAGGACTCCCGAAGGGGTCTCAGCTACTGGAAAATCAGACAGAGAAATTGGGCATTTGTCAAAATAATTTTACACTGCTCTCCGCAGTCCCGGATTGAACCGTATGCTACACATCAGGGATCTCCTGTGTGTGGCTTAATCAGCTCTGGCTCCTCCGTGGTTTCCTGTTTCACCTGTACGATGCGGCAGTGTACCGCTACACCAGGCCGATCAGGGTTTTGAACTCCCGGGTCTTGTCCTTACTGACGTGGACTCGCTCGTCATGTGAGAACTTCAGCACATACCGACCTCTTCCCCAGGGAAGGATCCGCTCGACGCGGTTCAGATTCACCAGGGACTTCCTGTGGGCCCTGAAGAACTGCTCGGGGTTCACACTCTGTTCAATCTGAGAGAGACTCCGGTCTACGATGTAGCGGATCCCGTCTGTATAGAGGCATACCAGACTGTCCTCGGTGGCAAAGAAGTCGATATCGTCGACATCGACGACCTTCAGCTCGAAACGGTCCTTGACAGTGAATCGTGTCTGATATTTCCTGATGCCTGCAGAACCACCCTCCACCAGGGTACTCAACTGCTGGAGAACCTGATCATCAGGGATCGTCCTCGAGGGGACTCTGGACAGAGCTTCGAACAGCCGGTCATCCTGAAAGGGTTTCAATACATAATCCACTGCATGGATCTCGAAGGCCTGAACAGCATGTTCATTGTACGCTGTAATGAAGATCACAGCAGGTTTATGCTGTGCCTGACGCAGCACCTGAAATCCCGACAGCCCCGGCATTTTGATATCAAGCAGAACAATATCGGGCAGCTTCTCATCGATCAGGGCAACAGCGGCCTTTCCGTTGTCCGCCTCTCCGACAATCAGAAAATCATCCCGACTGTCCAGGATTCTCTTTACTCTCTCGCGTGATCTGATCTCATCATCAATGATGCATATGCTCTTTCTCATAGTGAATCAATCGGTACAGCCATCGTCACGACCAGACCGCCCCCCTTCTTGTTTTCAAAGCCGATACGTCGATGATACATCGCAAACAGCCGTCCTTCAACATTCTTTAATCCCGTGCCCTTTCCAGTGGCAACAAGAACCGGGTCAAATACGGAGTCCCCATTGTCCTCGATACTGATGATCAGGTTCTCTTTGGCCCGATACAGCCGGATGGAGATATCGATCTCTCCGGTCTCTTTGGCTCCATGGGTGACGGCATTCTCAACGACTGGCTGAAGAAGCATCGGTGGAATTTCACACTGTTCCAGAGCCTCATCGACGTCTATCGTGTACGTGAGTTTATCGGAGAAACGGGATTTTTCCACCTGCAGATAATGTCTGACTGCCTCGATCTCCTGGAATACAGGGACAGAATCCACTTTGGTGGAGGAGAGTATATACCGGTACAGGTCCGCCAGGCTCTGAAGTGTCCTGTTGGCTTCCGATGGATTCGTATCGATCAGATCCATCACACTATTGAGGGAATTGAACAGGAAATGGGGAGTGATCTGGGCTTTCAGAGCCATCTGCTCTGCCAGTGTCATTCTCTCCTTCAGTCTGTTGTATTCCTGCACCCTTCTCGAATGGCCGGTGACTTTCCTGCAGTAGAAGACAGCTTTCCTGTGACCTTGTGCTGTCTGTACAATGTAGGCAGTGAGAAGGATGGGGACTCTTCCGCCTTCCAGAGTCATCAGCGAGGTGGCACGGTTCTCGATGGTCTCCATCGAGGAGAAGATTTCAAGGACCTCCCTGTCCCCGAAAAACACCATCGAGAAGGAACTCTCCGCCTTCAGCTGCCCCAGTGTATCGGCACCCACCAGTTTCAGGAACGCGGCGTTGGCCTCAGTGATTCCAAGCGTATCGACACAGACCAGAAACGGCTCTCGCGGTTTTCTGTAGAGATTGACTGAGTTCCTGCGCTTCATGATTCCCTTAGGTCCGTTGAACGGAGCAGGAGTGCGTCCGAGGACGAGTCTCTCCAGAGCTTCCTGCGACTGTCTTGCGCTGTCACCATGGATCGGAGCATGGGACCAGAAGGCAACTATCGAAGTGCCGATTCCGATGATGAAGATAAGCAGCACGCTCATCGCCGAGGCCAGGGGAAGTGACCCCTGATCGATGTAGTGCACGATTCCCAGAGAGAGACTTTGCCAGTCGGCGGGGGCGAGGATGAGACTTGCCGACAGCTCGGTCGATGTTTTCACGATTCCGATGATGAATGCGGCAAAGACGAACGTCTTCAGCTGAGGAAGGGTAATCATGAAAAACGACTTAAGCTGACTTGCGCCCAGGGACCGTGAGACCTCCTCACGCCGCTTATCGGCGACAAGGAACCCTGCCTCCATCGTCTTCAGACTATAGGGAAGACGACGAGCTACAATAGTGAACAGCAGAAGCAGGTAGAAGGGAACGGGATGGTTCCGAGGAAAGATACCCGCATAGGCGCTCAGGACTCCTACGGCGAGCACTATACCGGGAAGAATGAAGGGAATGATCAGGATATAATCGAGAAACCGGAACCGTTTCTTGAAGTAGATACGATCACCGAGAATCAGGGCGAACACGACGATGATGATGGTAGCAGTCAGGGATATGCGTGCCGTGTCCATCAGCATCGACGGATACGTGAATATCCTTGCATAGTTTTCCAGTGTCCACCCCGAGGGGATGATCCTGTACCCCCAGATCGTGACGAACGACTGGACGACCGTCACAAAGAAAGGCGCCAGCAGGAACAGGAAGACCAGAGCTACCAGGGCCTGCGTGACCCTGTTCCACCGCCCGAGGCGGTACACGACAGGAGCGACTCCCCTCTGATATTCTCTCGTCGTTGCCCTCAGCAGGCGATTCACGAGGGTAAGAAGGACAAGTGAGAGAATAATCACCCACAGACTGAAAATCAAAGCTACTCTCTCGTCATTCAGGACCGAGAGGAAGTTGGTGTAGATCTCATAGGAGAGTACGGTATATCCACCTCCGATGACCAGAGGTCCGCCTATATCGCCCACAGCCATCAGGAAGATCATCAGACCGGAGATGATAATGTGGGGGGCGATACAGGGAACGGTGACACGCAGCAGAATCTGCAGATGACTGCTGCCCAGGGAGACCGCCGATTCATCCACGTGACGCGGGACCCCCTGGAGACCCGCAGCAATGATGAAGGTTGCATACGGTATCGACACGATCAACTGATTGATGAGCATCCCTCTCAGGCCGAAGATGTGGGGCAGGTACATGCCGAGGCGCTGAAGGAGCAGTGATATCAGACCGCTCCTCCCATAGATCGACAGTACCGCAAAGGCCATGATGAAGGGGGGAGTGATCATCGGAATGGTCAGGAGGGAGAGCCACACCCGGCTTCCCGCTATATCAGTTCTGACAAGGACAAAGGCCAGAGGAAGAGCTGCCAGCAGGGAAATGAACGTAGTAAGAATACCGAGGGTGAAAGTGTTCTGCGTGACACGAAGCAGGTGGGGCCAGAAAAAGGAGGGCAGGACCTCAGTGGTCATAAGGGCACTGGAGAGGCCTTTGGTGAACAGATGAATGACAGGAACCAGCAGAAAACCGATTATCAGCAGGATAGGAGGAACTAGCAATAACGCCGATGGCACCCTCTCCGATATCCGGTTCACTGATTGAATCCCTCCATGTGCCGCACTGACTGTCTGTCCCTAGTTGAGCTTCCTGATGTTTCGACCGATCACGAGGTCCTCGGGGGAGAACATTCCCCTCACCGTCTGTCCCTTCTTCAGATCCGGTGCTGAATTCCCACGTATGGGGTGCTCGAATTCAAGGGTTATATCATTAGACAGCAATACTTCACCTTTTACAAGGCCTCCAAGGTATTCGATGTAGTTGATCGTCCCTTCCAGGACATTGTCATACTGACCGGTCCCCTCTTCGTTCAACCTGATATACTGAGGTCTCAGTGACATCCACACATCTGTACCCTGTGTGATGACCTCCTCGCTTTTCACATGGAACACCTCAGAATCGACATGGATCGACACGACATCGTCATTGCGGTCGGCAATCTTTCCGTAGAGGATATTGGATTTCCCGATGAAGCCTGCAACAAAATCGTTGTTCGGTTTCCGGTAGATAACCTCAGGGGTTCCTCCCTGCATCAGTTCTCCCTGACGCATCACGAAGACCTTGTCCGAGATGGAAAGAGCCTCTTCCTGGTCATGGGTCACGAAAATCGTGGTGATGCCGAGTGCCTGCTGGATTTTCCGGATCTCCTTTCTGATGTTCAGCCTGAGTGCTGCATCAAGGTTTGAAAGGGGTTCGTCCAGCAGCAGGACATCGGGCTTGATCACCAGAGCGCGGGCAAGGGCAACACGCTGCTGCTGACCACCTGACAGCTGGGAAGGCATTCGCTTCTCGTATCCTGTCAGCCCTACGAGCTCCAGGTACTCGGCCACGAGAGAGGCGATCTGCTCCTTGTCGAGTTTCTTGATCTTCAGACCATAGGCTACGTTGTTGAACACATTCATCGTCGGAAAGATCGCATAATCCTGAAACACTATCCCTATATTCCTCTTCTGTGGAGGAATGTCCACAAGGTTCCTGTCTCGCAGCATGATCCTTCCACTCGTCGGTGTCTCGAAACCCGCCACCATTCTCAGGAGGGTCGTCTTCCCGCACCCCGAAGGTCCCAGAAGGGAGACCAGCTCCCCCTTTTCGATAGTAAGGGACAGGTCCCTGACAGCCTCTGTGGAACCGAAGTTCTTCTGTAAATGCTCGATTATTATTTCACTCATGGTTTACTGATTCCTTTCCTTCATATTGTTACTGATAGCGGTTCCTATACCCACAATGACGATAAGTACGATACCCATTGCCGCGGCGCGTGATATGAAGCCCTCTTCAACGAAGTAGGCGATGTACAGTGACATGGTTCTCCACCCGGGAGGATTCAGCATCAGGCTGCTGGAGAGTTCGGTCACGACCTTTATCATACCGATAATCACGGCCATTGATATAGCGGGCTTTAGCTGGGGCAGGATCACTGAGAAGAACGCCTTCACTTCAGTCGCTCCGAGACTGAATGCAGCCTCCTGCTGCGAGTCATCGATCTTGGAGAACCCGGCTTCGATGATCTTCAGGACAAACGGAAGGCGACGTATACTGATTGCAATGATCAGGATATAGATCGAGGCGATCAGGTCTCTTCTGCCCAGTGAGACACCGGCGTAGCTTTCCAGAAGGCTGACTGCGATGATGACACCGGGAATGGTGAAAGGCATGAGGGTGAAATAATTTACCCACCTCATCATCTTCCGGTTCTTGAACATATGGGCGAAGATCACACTGAGAATGATCAGGATCGGCGTGACTGTCAACAAGAGAATGATCGTGTTACGGATCGGCAGGATGTCGCTGAGGGCTTTCACGTAATTGTTCGTGGTAAATTCCTTCGGAAGCCAGTCATATGCCCATATCGTTCCGAAGGATTGGATCACTATCGCAATGTACGGGGCAAGAAAGATGAATGATACCACTATGAGGGTCACCAGAGCGAGCCTGCGTGCTCGGGGACGGTCATAGGTCATCTGGCCGATTCTGAAACGGTGTTTGACGTCAGTCAGTTTCATGAGGCGACTGACAATGAAGAGCATCAGGAAAGAGAGGATCAGAGTCCAGGCACCGAAGATGATGGGAATCCTCTCATCTCCCATGTAGGTGATGAAGTTGTTATAGATCTCTGTGGAAATGACCTGATAGCTTCCGCCGATGATCAGCGGTCCACCCACATCTCCCATGGAAGTGAGGAAGACCATGAGCGCGGCCATCAGGATATGGGGTGCAATATAGGGAAGAACAATTGAGAACTGTGTCTTCAGGGCACTGTTGCCAAGAGAGATGGAAGCCTCCTCCAGATGTCGGGGCACGGTCTTGAGACCGGTAATGACCAGCAGCAGCGCATAGGGCATGGCATGGAGCACCTGCGTGATCACCAGACCTCTCAAACCGTAGATGGACGGCAGGTGTATGCCGAACAGTTCGAAAAACATGGTGATGACGCCGCTGTTGCCCAGAAGGATGATGGTGGCGAAACTGGAAATGAAAGCCGGAGTGATCAACGGGACAGACAGCGCACCCAGAAATACTGCGGCACCGGGCACCTGCAGTTTGGCAATGAGAAAACCCAGAGGAACTGCTATCAGTACGGCAATAACGGTTGTCATCAGAGCCATATTAAGCGTGTTCCCGGTTACTCTCAAGAGATACGAGAAAAATCCCGCCGGCAGTGGTTCGCTGCTCCCGAAGACCATGGTGAAAGAACCGGTGAACAACCTGATAATCGGAACAATGAGAAACACTACCAGAAAGAGGGTTGCAATCGCATATGCCAGGTTGAACCACGAAAAGGTAAAGACTTTTTTCATGAATAATCTCCAATCATTCATCAATCCAAACCGCGTTTCGGGCGGTTTGGATTGAGTCGGACTGTCTATTTGGTGCCCTTGGTTCGGATGTATTCACCGAAGGTATCCTGGATCAGGTCCCTGTTAGCTTCCGCGAGTGCCGGATCCGGAGCATAAATGGTGCCCATGTCGGCTGTGACGCTTTCGAGACTGACCGGCAGTGAGGGATCCATCACCCCCTGTTTAACCGGGATGTACAGGTACTCTGAACCCTTGAGCTGCATCTCATCACTGAGGATGTAGTCGATGAATTCTTTGGCCAGGTTGGGATGCTTCGCATTCTTGACCAGTGCCATCGAGTTGTCGTACACCTGGGATCCGTCGGCGGGGAATACGAACCCGACAGGATAGCCTTCGTTCATGGCAACGAGAGCGGGTCGTGACAGGCCGATAGCCAGTGCGAACTCTCCCTTGCTTACCAGAGTGTAGATCCTTGAACTTGAGCCGGAGTAGTAGGGAAGATTCTCATTGATCCCTTCCCAGATAGCGGGAGCCTCGTTTCCATAGATCTGCAGCATAGCAACAACGTTACTGCTTGCAGTGGAAGACTTCAGCGGGTTCGCACTGATGATCTGGTCTTTGTAGACAGGATTGGCCAGGTCCTTGTAGGTTCTGGGTACCGGAAGGTTGTAACGGTCAAGCACCTGCTGGTTATACATGATTCCGGTAAACATCAGGGACCATACATGGTAATAATCCTCAGGATGACTCAGATCAAGCCTGCTATCACCTACAGCGATGGAAGACTTGAAACCGGGAGCCTGTGGGGCGTAGGGCTCGAGCAGACCCATCTCGATAGCATGCTGATAGTTGATCATCGAACCGGCATGTACGACATCAGCCTGCGGATTTGCCGCTTCCGACTCCAGTTTCTTGAACATCGCCTCGGTTCCACCCGGGTTGAGGACATTGACTGTCACTCCGGGATGCAGAGCTTCGAAGCCCTCTTTCATTGCCTCGGCATATTCGGCAAAAATTGTGCTGTATACCACCAGTTCCGTTTCGCCGTGACCGGCATCTGCAGCAGTGGGCGCAACCTCCTGTGCTCCTGCTGCGAACATACTCATGGCGCATGCTGTGAATAGTGCAATAAGTGTAAAACGTTTCATCATACTACCTCCTGTGTAATGATGCTGTAGTGTACCCGTATAGATATGTCAAGGAAAAATAAATCGGATGAACAGGGTCATAGAGCCGCTGAGCCGGATAATCGGGAGGGTGAGCCGGAACGAAGAATCCACGGTCTCATGCCACTGGAACACATTTACAGTACCACAAACGTGCCTTCGATAAGGATGAACTGAGGCATCAGCACAGCATTGCTGTTTTAATGGAAACACTCCTGCCCGAAACTGATTTCTCCATGAAAAAAGAGGAGTGGCTGAAAGTATTGGCTCATCTGTGGCATCGTTCCACAGCACGGTCGAACCAAGGTCATGTTCAGGATTATCAGCATCATGATCCTGTCGAACCTCATAATCTGGAACAGTTCCACTTTTTACCACGCATCCAGTTGTACCAACAGGCTAAAGTCTGCTATTGTCAACAGTGTCATATATAACAGAGAGAAGAAGACAGGTGCCGCTCTCTGTCCGGCATATCTGATCAGACCTGTGATTGTTATGCAGACAGAGAACAATGATGGTGAAAGGAAAAGGAGAAGAAGGGACAGAGCATGATAAGACGTATAGCCCTACTCTATTATGAACGGTATCCCTTTTTCCTGGAGCTGATGGTTCAGCACATCGGTATCACTGCGATAAGTGTACTGATTATCACGCTTCTCGGTCTCGCTGTCGGCATCTTCATGACAAAGCACGCCCTGCTGGCCTCTATTGTCCTCCGCCTGACCAGTTTCCTCTATACCATACCATCCATCGCACTGTTCGGCATCCTGGTATCAGTCTCGGGCATCGGGCTGAAAAGTGCGGTCATAGCCATCGTCCTGTACGGCCTGCTCCCCATGACACGTAACACCTACACGGGCCTGAAAGAAGTGGATCCTGATGTCCTGGAATCTGCATTGGGCATGGGAACCACCCGCTGGCAGCTCCTGTGGACTGTCAGGTTCCCCCTGGCCCTCCCGATCATCTTCAGCGGTTTCCGCACCATGGTGGTCATGACCATAGCTCTGGGAGGCATAGCCTCCTTCATCGGTGCCGGCGGTCTGGGAAGGGCTATCTGGAGGGGTATATCCACAAACTTCCCCGAGATGACCATCGCCGGAAGTCTTCTGATCGCACTGTTCGCGATCATCACTGACCTATTACTGGAAGCATTGGAAAAACGAGTGAGAACCCGATTTCTGGGTGAGGAGGAATAACGTGCGCAGACTTATACTTGCTGTTGTACTTGTTGCGGTACTGGTTACCGGATGTACGAAAAACACCGAGGATACTGTGGTCATCGCAAGCAAACCGGTGACCGAGCAGTTCATACTTGCACAGATGCTGACGCTCCTGATCGAGAACCACACCGACCTGTCAGTCAAGCAGACGCTGGGTATCGGGGGAGGGACTTCGAATATCCACCCTGCCCTCCTGGCCGGTGAGATAGATCTCTACCCGGAGTATACGGGAACCGGCTGGCTCTTCGTTCTCAAACAGGATCCGATCCGGGATCCCGGGGAACTGTATGAGCAGGTCAGACAGGCGTATCACGAACAGATGCAGGTGCATTGGAGCGGACTGTACGGCTTCAACAACACCTACGGCGTGGCGGTCGCTGAAGCTGTAGCCGAAGAGTATCAGCTGAAGAGTATCTCAGACCTGGCACAGGTGAGCGGTCAGCTGGTGTTTGCAGCCAACCCCGATTTCCTCGAGCGTGATGACGGCTTCGTCGGTCTTACTGAAACCTACGGTCTTCAGTTCAAGGGAATCAAAGAAATCGACATCGGCCTGCGCTATGAGGCGGTGAAGAGCGAGGGAGTTGATGTCATTACGGTGTTCTCCACCGATGGAAGACTCAAGGAGGAACCGGTCGTGGTCCTGGAAGATGATGCTTCGTACTTCACCAGTTATCATGCAGCTACCCTCATCCGGGAGGAGACACTCGAAGAGCACCCTGAACTGAGTGCGGTACTGGAGCGCCTCACCTCAGCGATCAGCAATGAAGAGATGATCGCCCTGAACTACCAGGTGGAGATTGAGAAACAGGACCCGGAGGTAGTAGCACGGGCATTTCTTGAGAGCAAAGGCCTGCTTTGATGCCGTTCGCGATAGAATTCGAACACATCAGCAAATCCTATACGTCTGATGAGGTTGTCCTCAGTGATATCAACCTCTCCATCGAGCAGGGGGAGTTCGTCGTCCTGCTCGGTCAGTCGGGCTGCGGGAAAACCACATTGCTCAAGCTGGTCAATAAGCTGCTAGATTTCGACACAGGCTATCTCCGTATTCACGGAAAGAAGATCAGTGAGTGGAATATCGAGAAGCTCAGACGTTCCACCGGCTACGCAATTCAGCAGGTAGGGCTGTTCCCTCATATGAGGGTGTGGGAGAACATCAGTTTTGTATTGAGACTTCAGGGAATCGACGTTACTCGGCGCAAAGAGAGAGCAGCAGAGCTGGTGGAACTGGTCGGTTTGAGAACCGAGGTCCTGATGCGCTACCCCGCTCAGCTCAGCGGAGGACAGAAACAGCGGGTCGGCGTCGCCCGTGCTCTGGCGGCAGATCCCTCTATCATCCTGATGGATGAGCCCTTCGGTGCGGTGGATGAGCAGACTAGGGCACAGCTTCAGGACCAGCTCAAGAGCATTCACCGTAAGCTCGGGCAGACGATTCTGTTCGTCACGCACGATATTCATGAGGCCTTCCGCCTGGGAACCAGAATCGTCATTATTCATGACGGTCACATCGTGCAGGAAGGAACCGCTGAAGACCTGGTGTTCAGACCGAAGAATTCCTTTGTCAGAAATTTCCTCGGCCTGAAAGGGTTCACTTCCCTGATAGACGAGAGGGTGCTCTCCGGAATGTATCA